>Ga0209407_1000451_pt1 | contig 53861 bp, 41 predicted proteins | sample AD_JPNHG3_MetaG_FD_184410 | JGI IMG/M metagenome (GOLD analysis project Ga0209407, IMG submission 184410) | Active sludge microbial communities of municipal wastewater-treating anaerobic digesters from Japan - AD_JPNHG3_MetaG (SPAdes) (version 2) | ecosystem: Engineered > Bioreactor > Anaerobic...
TGAATCTGCTGCCCTTCGCTGATGCTGAGGTTTCTGGCGTACAGACACATAAGAACTCCCTTTCTCTGCAAAACAGCATGGAATCGGTTCCTTGTGTCTGTCTATATAATAACAGATTGTGCATGGCACAAGTCGCCAAATCGCAAATATTAAAAATATTTTTTTGAAGCGGCAATGGTACCGTTTCGGACGTGCGGATGCAACCGCAGCGGAGAGGGCGAAAAACAGTGTTTCCGGGTGTATTGAAGTGGCGGAAGGCTGGCGGCTGCCGTCGGCGCATAAAAAAGGCCCGCGTTGGAGGCGGGCCATGGCGCAGGATTCGATTTGAGTTTCAGTACGTGCTCTGTTCGCGCGGGTGTGCGGCGTCGTAGACGTCTTTCATTCGTGAAGTGGTCACGTGCGTGTAGATCTGTGTGGTCGAAAGTGACTGATGGCCGAGGAGTTCCTGGACGCTTCGCAGGTCGGCGCCGTTGTTGAGCATGTGCGTGGCGAAACTGTGCCGCAGCGTGTGCGGGCTGATGTTCGGGTCGAGGCCGGCCTCTTCGAGATACTTGTCCATCTTGCGGCGGACGCTTCGCGTGCTGAGCCGCTTGCCGTGCTTGTTGGCGAAGAGCACCTTGCTGTCGAAGGCGTTGTCGCTGGCCATGCGCTTGTTGCGGAATTCGATATAGCGCTGGATTGCCTGCAGGGCGCTGGAGCCGACCGGCGAGATGCGCTCCTTTTTGCCCTTGCCGCGGATGTGAATGACTTCGCCGAGGAAGTCCACGTCGTCCATATTCAGGGCGACCAGCTCGCTGACGCGCATCCCGGTGCTGTAGAGCGTTTCGAGAATCGCGCGATCGCGGGCGCCCAGCCACGTGTTGGTCGGCGGCGTGTTGAGAAGGCGCTGGACTTCTTCGTATTCGAGGAAGCGCGGCAGCTTCTTTTCCTGCTTGGGCGTCTTGATGCTCATGACGGGATTGGAGCTGACGTAATTGCGCTTGACGAGGAATTTGTAAAAGCTTCGCAGCGTGGCGAGCTTGCGTGCGGTGGTCGACTTGGAGTACTGCTGACTTCCGAGGTGCGCCATATAAATGCGAATGCACTCGGTGTCTGCTTCGAAGATGGCCTGTTCAATGGCGGTGTGGGTCTGCGTTTCAGTCTGCGTCTGGGTCATCACGCCGCCGGTGTCGGACCAGGATTGCGCGTTTTCGCCGTCCTGCTGGCCGTTGAGACGGGAGGCGAGGAAGTCGACGTACTGCTCGAGATCCGCGCCGTAACACTTTGCGGTATGCGCGGAGAAGTGCCTCTCGAACTTGAGATAGCTGAGGAATTCCTGAATGATCGCGCAATCTTTCATAGCTTACCCTTCTTTTACACAATCACACTGCTTCGTGCCGGACAACCGATGCGCCTTTTGCGATGTTGGCATCCTGCCGATGACTCCGCGGCGGGGACGGGCATCGCGGACGGCAATCAATCGCCTTCGTCGCCCAGCACTCCAATCGCGTCGGCAATTCCCTTGTGAAGGATCTCGTCGGCTTCTCCCATCAGCGACTGGGTGAGCTTGAAGCTCAGCACGGCGGCGTCGAACCAGTCGAAATCCGTGCGTCGATCGGCCGCCTGGGCGGCAAGACAATCGAGCAACTGGCCTTCGCAGCCACTGTCATAGCGGAAGATGTACTTTTCAGCGCCTTTGTTCAGTACAAGTTGTTTCTTACCTGATTTCATAGCTATAATGCCACGACAAAGCTCGCGGAAGCCTAAAACTGCCTACTGTTTTTATCGGGCGGGTTTGGATTATCTAAAGGCCATTTTCGGAAAATTCCGGATAAAAACCTGGCGGCGCAACTGTCACCACGCAGAAATATCGACCGATAACGCAAACGGCTTAACCGCAATGGACTCAAAAGGGATGGAGCGGAGGAAGGTTAAACCACAAACGTCCTGTAAAAACGTCACGGGCGAGGCCGAATTGCGCAGCGGTTACGCAGACGCAGATGCAGAGTTTTTTTTGCAGAGGTCGCGGGCGAGCGGCCCGCCACTTGTGCGGCTTCAGTTTGCGACGTAGAAAGTTTTGCCGCCCGCGTTTTCAGTACGAATTTTGCCGGTGGAGGTGAGGTGCTCAAGGTGCTTAACGGCCGCGGCGGCACTGATACCGAGGCTTCGGCACATATCATCGAGACTGCACGGGCGACGCCGCAACATCTCGAGGATGCGGTCGGCGGTCTCCTCGGCGGCCGGTTCGACCGGCGGACGCGCAAAATCGGCGATTACTTCGGCGCCGTGGTCAAGTTTGTCGGCAATGGTGTGCAGGCGAGTTTCATCGACGGCGGCGAGGTACGGTTCGGCGGTCGGACGGACGGCGGTGTTAAGGTGCACCTTGTCCGGCCGTATCCGCGCGATCAGTTCGCGCATCCGGGCAACCTGGTCATCGCGGGTGTTCACCCCTTCAAGAAAGAAGACCTCCAGCCAGATCGGCCCGGCATAGTCCCGGCGGAATTGACACAGTCCATCGACGAACGTCTCGAAACTGATATTTTCGCGGGGGCGGTTGATCTTATCGAAGGTCTCGGGATCGCCGGCATCCAAAGAGGGCAAAACGACGTCGGCCTTGCAGCAGTCGCTGCGGACCTGCGGATCGCTGAACAGCGTGCCGTTGGTGATGACGGCGATCCTGATGTCGGTTAACGAGCGGACGCCGTCGATCATCCGGCCCAGGTCGCTGTTGAGGGTGGGTTCGCCGGAGCCGCTGAAGGTGATGCAGTCGGCGTGGAGGCCTTCGGCGAGGCGGTCCTTCAGTTCGGCCAGGACGGCTTCGGCTGCGACGTAGGGCTTGCGCTGAAGGGTCTGTTTGCCGTGGCGTCCCAACTGGCAGTAGATGCAGTTCTGGCTGCACGTCTTGAGCGGGACGATGTCGACGCCGAGGCTGAGACCCAATCGGCGCGAGGGTACGGGGCCAAAAAGATATTTCGCAGATTTGCTCATTGTCGCAAAATCATGGGCGATTTGCCCATGCCGTATTGTTTAACTTCTTATCGTTTCGTAGATCTGTTTGCACTGAATAATCAGCGGCTCGACCCATTCGATCGGCATGATGCAGGCGGCGTCTGATCTGGCCTGTTCAGGGCTTGTATGAACTTCCAGGAAGAGCCCGTCTGCGCCGGCGGCGACGGCGGCCCGCGCCAGGAGGGGACCCATTTCTCGTGCGCCGCCGCTGGCGACGCCGAGGCCGCCGGGCCGCTGGGTGCTGTGCGTGGCGTCGAAGACGACCGGACAGCCCAACTGCTGCATCTCGGCGATGGCAGTCATATCGTTGACGAGGCGGTTGTAGCCGAAGAAGGTGCCTCGTTCGGTCAGCATGATCTGATCATTGCCAGCGGAGCGCAGTTTCTCGACGACGTTGATCATTTCGGCCGGGGAGAGGAATTGGCCCTTCTTGACGTTAACCGGCTTGTGTGTCTGGGCGCAGGCAACGAGCAGATCGGTCTGGCGGCACAGAAACGCGGGCACCTGCAGGCAGTCGACCACCTTGGCCGCGGCGGCGGGCTGAGCCGGTTCGTGAACGTCGGTCATGATGGGCAGGCCCGTGTCGCTGCGGACCTTGTCGAGTATGTCCAGGCCGTCTTCCATGCCCGGCCCGCGAAAGCTGCTGATGCTGGAGCGGTTGGCCTTGTCGAAACTGGCCTTGAAGACCAGCGGCACGGCGAGCCGGTCGGCGATCTCCGCCAGGCGGCGGCCGATGGTGAGGCAGGCGTCCAGACTTTCGATTACGCAGGGGCCGGCCATGATGAAAAGGCCGGCGCCGGCAGCAACGTTGAGGCGACCGATGGAAATGCTCTTGGGCATGGTTTCTTCCTTGTGATCCATCATCCTAACATACGTATGAAGCGCGTGCGAATACCGGCGGGTTTTGCGTTGGGCGGCACGACCATGCGCACGGCGCGCGGCACGAGTTCGATCGTGATCGGAAGCGGCGGACCGGGATCGCCGTCGAACTGCGAATAGACGTCGCTGTCCGGCGTGCTGACGTGAATGGTGCGTCCCTGGCGGTATATGACGTCGCGTCGGCCGGCGTGAATCTTCAGCAGGGTCATGGCGGAATGCTTGACCAGGCGCGGCCGCGAATTGCAGCGATAGATGCACAGGTCCAGCAGTCCGTCGCCGTAATCGGCGTGGTGGAGGATCTGCAAGCCGACGGCGTAGCGGGAGATGTTGCCGACGAAGACAAGTCCGCGGCCTTCGAAGATCTCCTCGCCGTCGATGGTGACGTTGAAGAGGGGGAAGCGGTGCCCCCAGAAAGTCCGCCAGATCGGCCAGAAGTAATCGAGATGGTTGATGTGTCCCTGGCGACTGTCCATCACGCGCTTGACGACCTCGGCATCGAAGCCGAAGCCGGCGGTGGAGGTGAAGCAGCGGCCTTCGGCATTTCCGAGGTCCAGCGGACGGATGCAATTGCCTTCGAAGGCCTTGATGAGGGTGCCGGTTCGTTCGTCCAGGCCGAGTTCGTTGGCAAGCAGGTTTTCCGTGCCGCAGGGTATGATCTGGATAGGTTTATCGCTGCCTTCCATGCCGTGGACGACCTCGCGGACGGTGCCGTCGCCGCCGGCGGCGACAACCATGGCACAGGCGGGGTCCTCGGCGGCCTGGCGGGCCAGTTCGCCGGCATGACTGAGCGAATTGGTGAACACCGTGCGGACGTCGTATTTGTGTTCCGCCAGATAGTCCCTGAACTGGCGCACCATGACCTTTCCGCTGCTGGCGCCGGACTTGGGGTTGACGATGTAGGCAATCGAGCCGCTGTCGGAGTTTATAATCATTGGTTATCTTTCAAACAACACCTCTCGGCCGGTCGACCCTGTCTCGGCGAGTCGTCGCCGTATCAGGCTTGCATATCCTTCGCCGATGTGCGGCAAGGCGTCCAGGTGGAGGTCCTTGAGCACCGCTTCGATCACATCCTCGGAAGGGCCTTCGACCTCGACGAAACGCCCCAGAATCGGCAGTTCGTCCAGGCACACCTGGCATCCCTTGTGCCGCCACAAACTACGCCGCTTTTCGAGGACGAGTTCGACACGGAAGCCGGCGGCGACGAGCAGTTCGGCCATGGCCGCTGCGTCGAGGACTTCGACCTCGATCTCCTTTCTCGTCTTGAATCGTCTTTTTTGCTTCGGGCCTTTATATGTCAGTATGGCCTTTTCGGCCAGGCGGCCGGTCTGTCGGCGCAAACGCAGCGCCGAGCCGGCCTTGAGCATTGTGCCCGAGGCGTCGCTGTAGAATGTATCCAGGTGCGTGACATCGTCATAGTGCTCGGCGCCGACCGCAGCCAGTCGGCCGGCCACGCCGCTGAAGTCCTGAACCTGGACCTTCGCCTCGATTTCCAAACACATGGCACACTCCTGAACTGCACTGCGTCACGGGATATCGGCGCTATTATAGCCGCCATGGGCGTTCTGGCCACTGGTTTTTGCCCCCGGAAGGGCCGGTTTCGGTGCGCCTCAAGTTGCGGCTTTGCACGGCCGAGTAACATGTTCAAGAAAAGACTTTAATCAGGGGGGCACACACATGAAAAAGACACTTATCCTTGCGGCAGGTCTGCTGATCATGGCAGCGGGCGCTTACGTGGCCTTTGCACAACGAACACAGGAGCCGCCGGCCGGGCAGGCGCCGGGCAGGGGTCAGAGAAGCGCCTGGGCGGCACGGCGACCATATGGGCGGATGGCCATGTGCCCGCTGCATTGTGCAATGGTACGTGCCATGACAGCCAAGGAGATGGAAGTCACCGGCAATGGAGAAATCATCGTGCTGGTCGGCTGCCAGTTGTTCAAATTTGATCCGAACCTGAACCTCGTGGCCAAGACCCAAGTCGAGGTCGACACCGAGGCCCTACAGAAGAAGATGCAGCAAATGATGGAAAACTGCCCGATACGCCAGCAGATACAGCAGGACAACGATTACACGGATGACAACGGCAACCAGAACTGATCGCGGGGCCAGGGCCGCATCCGCCCTGGCGGGCGCCGCCGCAGTGGAACAATGGCTCGACAGACGGCGCAGCCCGTGTATTATGGCGGACGTGGACTACCTTGAGAAGATGCTCTATTGCTGCACGATGTGCCCGCGGCGATGCCGTGTCAATCGCGTGGCCGGGAAAACGGGTTACTGCGGCATCGGCGGGGCCGCACTTCGGCGAGGAATCGGTCCTGGTCGGAAGCGGAGGCAGCGGCACAATCTTCTTTTCGGGCTGCAACCTGCACTGCATCTACTGCCAGAATTACGACATCAGCCAGCAGCGGCACGGGCGGGACGTCAGTGTGGAGCAACTTGCCGATATAATGCTGCGCCTGGCGGCGGAAGGTGCCAGCAATATCAACCTGGTGACGCCTTCACATGTAGCGGCACAGATCGGGCGGGCACTGGAGCTTGCCCGCAAGCGCGGGCTCAAGCTGCCCGTGATTTACAATACCGGCGGCTATGACAGCATCGAGACACTCGAGGCGCTGGACGGGCTGATCGACATTTACATGCCTGACATGAAGTACGCCGACAGCGTCGTCAGCGCGGACCTGTCGGATGCAAGTGACTACCCCAAGGTAAACCAGGCGGCGGTTCGAGAAATGCACAGGCAGGTCGGTGACCTTGTTATCGAAAACGGTCTTGCCGTTTGCGGCCTGTTAGTGCGGCACCTCGTTCTGCCGAACCGGCTGTCGCAATCGATGGCGATCATCGATTTCCTGGCCGACCACATATCCGCCCGGACCGCCATCAACATGATGGGACAATATCGCCCCTGCTACCAGGCGATCCGCTGTCCGGCGATCATGCGGCGGCCATACGCGGAAGAACTTGACGAGGCGATTGCATACGCGCGAAAGAGAGGTTTGCGCCTGCTCGAGAGCTGACAAGCCGCGTTGATCCCGCCGGATTACTTTCTTGTTCATCCATGTCACATCTGGTATGGTTATGCGTCTGTATGTCGGCTGGCCGGCACGGGAGAGATTGTATGTATTGCGTGGAAATGGAGCACGTCACAAAGACCTTCGGCCGAACGGTCGCGGTCAATGATCTGTCGCTGGCGGTGCCACAGTCCAGCATCTACGGCTTCATCGGACCCAATGGCTCCGGCAAGACTACCACGCTGCGCATGATCATGAACATCTTTTATCCCGACAGCGGGACAATCCGCGTATTCGGCGAAACGCTTCGCGGGGCCAGCAACGACCGCATCGGCTACCTGCCCGAGGAACGCGGGCTGTACAAACGAATGAAGGTGCGCGAGATCCTGCGCTTTTACGGGCGGCTCAAGAACGGACGGAACGTCAACGCACGTGTGGACGAGTGGCTGGAGCGTTTCGAATTGACCGCATGGGCCGGCAAGAAGGTGGCGACGCTGAGCAAGGGCATGAGCCAGAAGGTGCAGTTCATTGCCGCGGTTGTCAGCGAGCCGGAACTGCTGCTGCTTGACGAACCTTTCGCCGGGCTGGACCCGGTCAACGCCGATGTGATGCGAAAGGCCGTGCTCGATTTGCAGGCGGCGGGGACGACGGTGATCTTCAGCACGCACGATATGAACGTCGCCGAGAGGATGTGCAATTACATCTTCATGATCTTCGAAGGGCGCAAGGTGCTCGACGGCACGCTGGAAGAGATTCAGTCGCGCTATGGCAGCGACACGATTCGCATCGGGGTTGAAGACGGCGCGGCGGCGCTGGAGACACTGCCGGGCATCATGAGCGTGCGCAACTTCGGACGCATACAGGAACTCCGCATGGCGGCGGGATGCGATCCGCAGAAGATCCTCGCCGAGATTGTCGGCCGCACGCGTGTGCACCATTTTGAGATTACCCGGCCGTCGCTGCACGATATTTTCGTACGCATCGCCGGTCCGGAAGCGAAGGAGGCCGCCCGTGCCTAAGATTCTGCAGATTGCCTGGCGCGAATACAAAGCGACGGTCAAGACCAAGGGGTTCATCATCGGGCTGCTGCTGGCGCCTATGCTGATGAGCGGCGGCCTCATCGCAATGGTCATCAGCGAGAAGCAGATCGACATCACGGACCGGCGGATCGCCGTTGTCGATCGCACGGGGCGGATCGCAGCGGCCCTGGTGCAGGCGGTCGAGAACCGCAACCAAAACGAGATATACAACCTAAAGACCGGGGCGAAGGTCAAACCCGCTTATGAAATCACCGTGATCGAACCGGCGGCCGACGCACGTGCACAGCGGCTGGAACTGTCCAACCGCATCCGGGCAAAACAGTTGGACGGGTTTCTGGAGATAGGCGCGTCGGTTGTTCATCCTTCCGACAATCCCGACGAGGCGCATGTGCGGTACTACTGCGAGAATGTGCTTTTCGACGAGGTGCGGAACTGGATTGCCTGGCCGATCAACAACCAGTTGCGCAAACTGCGGCTGGCCGACGCAGGTATTGATGAGGCTAAGGCCCCGGATCTCTTTCAGTGGACGGGCGTTGAGAACATGGGACTGGTTACCGTCGATGCACAGACGGGGCAGATCAACGACAGCGACCGGCCCAATGAAGCGCAGGTCGTGGCCGGTCCGCTCATCATGGTCATGCTGATGTTCATGATGATCATGATGGGGGCGGCGCCGCTGCTGCAGTCAGTGATGGAGGAGAAGAACCAGCGGATCGCGGAGGTGATCGTTGCATCGGTGAGACCGTTCGACTTCGTGTTGGGCAAGGTGATCGGCGGGCTTGCGGTCTCCCTGACGGCTTCATCGGTGTATGTCGCCGGCGGAATGGCGGTTCTCGCGCGGATGGGCATGACGGAGCATGTCCCCTACGAACTGCTGCCGTGGTTTTTCACGTACATGGTGCTGGCAGTCGTCATGTTCGGATCGAATTTTGCGGCGGTGGGTTCTGCGTGCAGCGACGCGAAGGACGCCCAGACACTCATGCTTCCGGCAATGCTGCCGGTGATGATCCCGATGTTCATCCTCGGACCGATTTTGAAGAGCCCGGGCGGCGCGTTTGCGACCACGCTTTCGCTGATTCCGCCGTTTACGCCTACGCTGATGGTCATGCGGCAAAGCTCCACGGTGGCGGTGCCGGCGTGGCAACCGTGGGTGGGACTGGGGGGCATGTTGGCATTTGCAGTGCTCAGCGTCTGGTTGGGCGGGCGCATCTTCCGAGCGGCCATTCTGTTCCAGGGCAAGACGCCGCGGCTGGGGACGCTTGTGAAATGGGCGATACGCGGCTGATCAGGCAATCTACTGATTATCGGGCCTGAAGGGGGCAAGTACGCGCTCTAAAGGCGGCCGATCCTAAGCGCAAGGGGGAAAAACGCCGATAATAAACGCGAAAAGGGGTGCCGGATTGCCCGGACACCCCTTCTCTGGAGGGGAGAAAACTTTCCAATCTCGCATACGCAATAATGCCCTACGTGTGCGAAAAAATTCCTAATTGGCCATCCTGGCCATCTGCACACCTATTATATCAGCCGGTACATAAAATTCCAGTCAAAAATAGGTAAGTCCCGTGATTGTAAGTGAAGTGAATTTCGTGATAATCAGACCCGCCGCTTGTCTTTGGAAACTGAGCCTTGTGGCTTGGTTCTCCTTTCGCGGAAAGACAAGCGGTTTTTTTACGCGCAGGGAGAAAAAGCCCGCTTACGATGGGGATTATAGACAACCAAGGCTGCCGAAAGGGCCGTTTTTCAGCGGTTTCGCTCCTGAAGCCTGGCGAGCAGCCTCAGGATTTCCAGGTATAGCCACACGAGTGTGACCATCAGGCCGAAGGCGGCATACCATTCCATGTACTTCGGGGCACCGGTGGCTGCGCCCTGTTCGATGAGATCGAAATCCAGCACGAGGTTCAGAGCCGCAACTCCGACGACAAACAGACTGAACAGGATGCCGAAAGTCCCCGTGCCGTGAATCAGGGGCACGCTGATCTTGAAAAACCCGAGTATCAGAGCAACCAGATAGAACAGGAAGATTCCCCCGGTGGCCGCGACGACGCCCAGCTTGAACTTCTCGGTGGCCCTGACCAGTCCCGTTCGGTAAGCGACCAGCATGACGGCCAGGACGCCGAACGTCAGCCCTATGGCGGTGATTGCGATGCCGGGGTAGAGCATTTCAAAGGCCGCCGAGATGGCGCCCAGGGCCAAACCTTCCAAGGCCGCATAGATCGGGCCGGTGATGGGCGCCAGCTTTTTGTTGAACACCGTCACCATAGCGGTAATCAGGCCGCCAATGACGCCGCCCATGACCCACAACCCGACCATCTGGCCGGCGGCGGTGGTCATGTGCCAGGTCCATACGGCCGTCAGAGCACACACGCCGAGCAGCACGCCCGTGCGGGTGACCGTGCCGTTGACAGTCATTGCATTTTCGCCGTAGTACGGTATCGCCATGAAGACCTGCTCATTGAGTGCAGGATTGGCCGTTCTCATAGACAGACTCCTCAAGAATAGTTGTATTGATCGTTTGTTTGCTTATATCTTTTCAAACACAAATTCGTGCTCCTGGCCCTCGACGCGTATCCGGTCGCCGTCGTCGAAACGGCCGGCGATCAGTTCACCCGCCAACGGATTTTCGATGCGCTGCTGGATAACGCGTTTGAGCGGTCGTGCGCCGTAGGCGGGGTCGAACCCTTCATCCATGAGCTGCTTGCGGGCGTTATCGGTGAATTCCAGTTCGATTCGCCGCTGCCGCAGGCGCTCCTTGAGATAGCGCAACTGAATGTCGACGATCTTCCTGAGGTCCTCGCGGGTGAGCATGTGGAAGACAATCGTCTCGTCGATGCGGTTGAGGAACTCCGGGCGGAAATACTGCTTGAGCGCCTCCTTGACGTGGGCTTCGATTTCCCAGTCGGCGCCGGCCTCCTCGGTGAGTTCCTGGATCTTCTGGCCGGCGAAGTTGCTGGTCATGATGATCACCGTGTTCTTGAAATCGACGGTGCGGCCTTTGCCGTCGGTGAGGCGGCCGTCATCGAAAACCTGCAAGAGCACGTTGAACACGTCGGGATGGGCCTTTTCGATTTCGTCGAGCAGGATGACCGAATAGGGCTTGCGCCGCACGGCCTCGGTAAGCCGGCCGCCCTGATCGTAACCGACGTAACCGGGCGGGGCGCCGATCAGTCGGGCTACCGAATGCGGTTCCATGAATTCGCTCATGTCGACACGGATCATGCAATTGGGGTCGTTGAACAGGAATTCCGCCAGCGCCTTGGCGAGTTCGGTCTTGCCGACGCCGGTCGGACCGAGGAACAGGAAAACGCCGATCGGCCGGTTGGGATCGCCGAGGCCGGCACGGTTGCGGCGCACGGCATTGCACACGGCGGCAACGGCTTCGTCCTGGCCGACGACCCTCGTGCGTATTTCGTCTTCCATCTTCATGAGGCGTTCGCGCTGGCCGCTCATGAGGCGCGAGACCGGAACGCCGGTCCACTTGCTGACCACCTGGGCGATGTGTTCGGCGGTAACCTCATTGCGAATCATATTGGCGCCGTTGGACCGGGCAAGTGCTTCCTCGGTCGCGGCAAGCTGCTTCTTCAGGTCCTCGATGGTTCCGTACTTGAATCGTGCCGCCGACTCAAGGTCGCCGCGGCGCTGGGCCTCCTCAAACTGCGTCGTGGCCTCGGCGATCTTTCGCTTGAGTTCCTTGACGCGGTCGATCTCCAGTTTGTCGGCCTCCCATCGAGCGGTCATTTCGGCATCCTGCTGCTGCAGGCCGCTGAGTTCCTTTTCGATCCGCTCCAACTGCCTGGCGCTGGCCTTGTCGGTCTCCTTCTTCAAGGCCTCCTTTTCGATCTGAAGCTGCATGATGCGGCGGCGGATGGTGTCGAGTTCGGCGGGCAATGAGTCGTTTTCGATTCGCATGCGCGACGCGGCCTCGTCGATCAGGTCGATCGCCTTGTCGGGCAGCCAGCGATCGGATATGTAGCGATTGGAAAGCGTAGCCGCCGCAACAATCGCGGCATCGGCAATCCGCACTCCGTGATGCGTTTCGTAGCGATCCTTCAAGCCCCGCAGGATGGCGATGGTTTCTTCGACGCTGGGCGGGTCGATGATCATCGGCTGGAACCGCCGCTCCAGCGCGGCATCGGTCTCGATGTATTTGCGATACTCGTCGATAGTGGTTGCGCCGATACATCGCAGTTCGCCGCGGGCCAACGACGGCTTGAGCAGGTTGCCGGCGTCGACGGCGCCCTCGGCCTTGCCGGCGCCGACAATGGTGTGCAGCTCATCGATAAAGAGGATGATCTGTCCTTCGGAGGCGATCACTTCCTTGAGCACCGCTTTGAAGCGGTCTTCGAACTCGCCGCGGAACTTCGTGCCGGCAATAAGCGCGCCCATGTCGAGGGCCAAGACGCGCTTGTTCTTGAGACCCGCAGGGACATCGCCGGCGACTATCCGCTGGGCAAGGCCTTCCACGATGGCGGTCTTGCCCACGCCGGGTTCGCCGATCAGCACGGGATTGTTCTTGGTGCGGCGGTTGAGGATCTGCATGCAGCGGCGGATTTCCTCGTCGCGCCCTATCACCGGGTCGAGCTTGCCCTTGCGGGCCATCTCCAGCAGATCGATGCTGTACCGCTGCAGGGCCTGGTACTTGCTCTCCGGGTTCACGTCTGTAATCCGCTGGTCGCCGCGTATCTCCTTGAGGGCGGCCTCGATCCGCTCGGGCGTGATCGAGTTGACGCTGAGTATTTCCTTGGCGTCGCTCTTGACGTCGGCCAGGGCAATAAACAGGTGCTCCACGCCGAGATACTCGTCGCCCATCCGGTCGGCGCGATTCTGGGCATCGAGGATCACCTGTTGAAAGGCCGGCTCCGGCATCACCATGCCGCCGCCAGTACTGCCGCTCGGGAGCCGAGCGATTTCGCTGGCGGTCATCTGGCGCAAACGCTCGACGTTGGAGCCGATTTTCTTCAGGATCAGGACGGCCACACCATCGTCGTCCTCCAGCAGGGCCTTGAGCAGATGCAGCGGCGAAACAACCGTATTGGACCCCGCCATCGCATATTGCTGGGCGGAACCGATCGCCTCCTGGGCCTTCATTGTGATGCGGTCAAATTTCATTGTGTCCCCTTCCGCTTAGCACACACTTCAACCTTCCTGGTTTCTACGTGCAAAATGCGTGCCCGGACAACGCCGACGCCATAACCGGCCTGAAATCAAGGATTTGGGCCGGGCAGGATACACAGTCTGCCATTTTGACATAGGATAGGAACTCGCTTCGTCCACAAATGAGGGCAGCAAGCATGCATATATACGTCCGATAATGCGATTAGGGCTGAATTGAACTGAATCACAATGAAAAAGCCGGCACCCGCATTCGCGAGCCGCCGGCTCCGTCATCGCACCCTTCGGTGTTGTTCAGTTGTCTTATTGCGTGCGTGATCTCTGGCCTGCTGTCCGCTGGGGCCGCTCACCCGCGGCGCCATCCTGGCGGGTTCTTTCGGGCTGCTGCCGCTCAGCGTTTTCCCGACGTGCCTCGCGCCGGGCCGGAGCGACCTGGGTATCGCCTGCCGGGGTTTGGCGCTGCGGCGCAGCGGCGGAGCGGAATCGCGTCTGGGCCTGCTCCAACTGCTCATTCTGGGCGTCTGTCAGCACGGTCTTGATCTCCTGCATCAGCTTCCTGATGGCTTCTTCGCGCAGTGCAGTGATCTTGGCCTGCTGCTCCTGGGTCAGGTTAAGACGCGGCGCCACCGTGTCAAAGATCCGCAGCGGATCCATGTTCCGCAAGCGTGCTTCTGCCGACGGGCGGAGCTGATCGCCGATTGGCCGGTCGAGCCCCGTCGGACGCGACAGACGCTCTTGCATCTTGGCAACCTGCTCTTCAGTCAGGACCGCCTGCATTTTGTTCCGCATTTCCGTGAAGATTGCGCGGCGCGCCTCCGCGGAGTCCGCATTGCGCATTTTCTCCATCATGCTCTCGCGAATCTCGGCCATCCTGGCCTGCTGCTCGGGGGTCAGGTCCAGCCCCTCGTACATGCCGACCCCGATGTCTGCCTGGGCCGGACGAGCCGGGCGTGCCGGCCGCTCACGTTCCTGGGCAAGGGCGGCCTGCACCACAACGAGCACACACAAAACGAGCAAACATAATACGACTGTAATAGACCACTTTGTTTTCATTTTGCTCTCCTTAATGATCAAACGAAACCAGTTTACTGCGTGTCCGGGACGAAGCAATTGTAACCTGAAAACCCGCCGGCATGCAACCGCCCTGGCAAAGAACGCATCCCAATCGAATTGTTGCCTTGTACGATTCAGCGTTATAGATGCGCGGGCAAAACGCTTTATTGCACCATACCGGCCGATTCTATCGGATTGTTCGAGTGCGCGTCCTGCGGCTTTTTCGCTTGAAAAATGCGACCTCGGATGGTAGAATATTTTCAATGCGGTGTTGGAGATTCGTATGATGAAGGCGCACAAGTTTTCGTTGTATGTCCTTGTGGCTTCAGCAGTTACACTCGCGGGGGCCGGCCAGGCGGGGGCAGCGGTCATGGCATATTGGGACTTTGGCAGCGGTGCAACATTTACCCTGACGCCTCTTATCGACTTGACGGGCGGGGCGACGCTTCAGCTCGAATTCGGCGAAGTCGACCTCAACGGCAAGGCCGGTGTCGCGTATGTGGATGCCGACGGACGCAGCCATGCGGCGGGTCTGGCGGCGGCGTGGGACAACGCCAGCTCAGAATCTCAACTCATCATCACCCTCAACACGACGGGGTGGGTGAACCTTATTGTTCGGTTTGACTACAAGTCCGAGAACACAATCGACGATCTCGGCCCGATCGGCTTCGACATGGACTACCGCGTTAGTCCGGCCGGAGCATGGAACAGACTGCTCAACAATCAACCCCTCGTACGCGACAATCTCTGGCATTCTTTTTCCTACGACATAACACAGCTTTCCCATATCGAAAATCAGCCGTTCGTCCAACTGCGGATCAATGACCTGTCCCAAGGCGACGAGTCCGGCGGGTCATTTACTATTGACAACGTGGAAATAACGGGCACACCGATACACAGTACTATCCTGTTGTTGGCGCCCAACGCCGGCGAGAGTCTTCAAAGCGGCCAGACGTTCGACATACGCTGGAAAACGACAGGACCGGTGAACCTTGTCAAGCTGGAGTATTCCGTCGACAACGGGGCGCAGTGGACCGAAATCGCTACCGTGGCCAACGCCGGCCTGTTTCATTGGGAAGTACCGGATGTCACTTCGGCGCAATGTCTTGTCCGTGTCAGCAACGTGGCAAACGGGCAGGTCTTCGATATCAGCGACGCTCCCTTCCGTATCTTCCGCTGCCTGCTGAACTTCGATCTCAACGGCGACTGTTATGTCGATATGCGCGACCTGGCGCTGCTGGCCAGTGAGTGGCTGCTTTGCGGCGACCCGTTCGACCCGCGGTGCTTCTGAGCCGTTGAGCGGCCAAGTCAGTCTGCATCCGACCTGCCAAGACGCGGTGCGCCTCGCGGCCGAAGATCAACGGCGCCCGGCTTTTCGATTTCGGCAAGTATGCCGCCATGCCGAAACACCGTCACGGTACCCGTAGAGGCACTTACCGTCATGGCGATGGAATCCGTCACCGCAGTGATCGCCGCCGCGGCGTGATGCCGGGCACCCAGGCCTCGCGGCAACTCGTATTCCTGCTGGCTGGCGGTCTTGAGATATGCGCCGCAACTTTCGATGATGCCGTCGCCTGTGATGATAAACGCGCCGTCCAAAGTGGACATTTCCTTGACGGTCTCCTCGAGCTTGGGGTTGAGAATATTGCGTTGCTCCCTGGGGTAACCGTGGAAAGGATTTAGAATAAGCTGACGTGTAAGCGGCCGCACATGCTCCGTGTCGCCGACGACGAACAAGGCACCGACGTGCCGCCCTTCTCGCCCCTCCTGCCCGAGTTCGGAGGCAATTTCAATCAGCCGCTCTACCACCTCGGGCCGAATCTCCTTGGGCAGGTCCGGCTCGGTATCATTAATCATGTACATTTCATGTTCGCGGCCGATCTCCGTGACGATCAGCGTGTCCAGGCTCTTGCTGGCCGCGATGCCGGAAAGGAAAACCACGGTGTCGCCGCGGTCAACCACACCCCGGGACAACGCCAGAAACAGGGCCAACTTGACCTGGCCCATGCGCGTCAAGGGTACGTTTGGAACGCGCAGCACACGCCGGCCGGCCGCTTTCTGGGCCTCGTCTTCCTCGGCGGTCTTGGCCACGTAGCAGACCTTCGATTCCAGTTCCGGTCCGACCGGCAGACCTTCAGCGTCAACGGCATCGGCATACACGAAGATCGCCGTCGCTTCGCACGACCGAGCAATCGATCCGACGTGCGCCAGCAAACTGCGCGTTACTCCTTTGGCACGCGCTTCAGCCGTTTCAGTACGCCCCTGGGTAATTGGTTTTTTGTCCATCAGGTCCCTTTCCGCCTTCTATACGTCGGCGAAGCGTCTGCGGGGGCTTTAATTGCGCCAGTGAAAGCGTTCAGAGGCATCTTCCGCACGTCAAAGAGTTGATAATGGTCCTAAAGCGCGGTATAGTTGCCCACCCGCGCACCGGGCGCAAGGGAAAACGTGACGCTTAGACGGGGAGGTTTGAATGCAAGATGTTCCTGAGATCCAGGCCGTGATCTTCGACCTGGGCCGCGTCATCGTCGACGTGGATGTCAGCAAGCTCGCCTCATTTGTCGCCGCCACACCCTCACAGACGGACATCGACCGTGTCATCATGAACGTTCTGAATGACGAGCTGATGCTGAAGTTCAATACCGGGCAAGTGGGGCCGGAGGAGTTTTACCGGGGCATCACAGGGCGATTCGACTTGCAGCTGGAGTTCGAGGAATTCGCGACGCTCTGGTGCGGGGTATTTTCGCCGATCGCCGGCATGCCCGAACTGATCCGTCAACTCGAAGGGCGTTTCAAACTCGGGCTGCTGTCGGACACCGACCCCCTCCACTGGAACCACCTCCGCAGAACCCATCCGATTCTGGAAGTGTTCAGACGCCCCACGTTGAGCTTTCAGGTCGGCATGACAAAACCCGACCCGGCCATATTCCAGACGGCCGCCCGGCACGTCGATACGCCGCCGCAGGCCTGCCTCTATATTGATGACCTGCCGGCAAACGCCGCGGGGGCTGCTGCAGTCGGCATGAAGTCGATCGTTTTTCGAGACCCGTGCACCCTCCGTCGGCAGTTGGCGGAAATGGGGCTCATCGCAGCATCGGACAATGCATGAAGGCGGGCCGTGTTGTCATGTCTGAACAGGAAATCGGCGGGTTTTGACGGCTCATCACCCGACGAAGGTTGAAGGATGCGTTGGGACGGCGTATGATTCGCACATGAAACCTCGCATTCTGTTAGTGAATCCGCCCGTGTACGACTTTTCGGCGTACGATTTCTGGCTCAAACCCTTGGGCCTGCTTGGTGTCGCCGGGCGACTGGAGCCGTGGGCGGACATGACCTTGTTTGACTATCTCGACCGGCTGCACCCTGCGGCCGCCGGGGCCAAGGCGTCGGCCGATCCGTGGGGTCGCGGGCCATTCTTCGCACAGGAACTGCCGCGTCCGCCGCAGTTCGCACATATTCCCCGCATCTGGCGACGGTTCGGCCTGCCTCGTCAACTCTTTACCGACTTTCTGCAAGCCCATCCGCCGTTTGAGGTCGCCCTCATTCAGACAGTCATGACCTACTGGTATCCCGGCGTCGCGGAAGTGATCGAGGATCTCCGCCGCCGCAACCCCAGCACACAGATCGTGCTCGGCGGTTTCTACGCGCAGGCCTGTCCCGAGCATGCGCGTTCGTTAGGCGCCGACCTGGTCGTCTCTGCACCGGATCCGAAGGCCCTGTACGACATGTCAGGCGTCGCCGGCAGTCCGGAGATTTACCATCCGCCGCTTTGGCGCGCGTACCCGCGGCTTCAAACGGCCGCCATGAAGCTCACGGTCGGCTGTCCCCTGAAATGCACCTACTGCTGGACGGGCCAGCATGGGCCGCCATTTGCCCCGCGGTCCCTGGAGGATTGCATTGCCGACCTCGACGCGCTGCTGGCACGCGGCGTCACCGACGTCGCCTTCTACGACGACGCGCTGCTGTGCAGGGCCGATGAGGTCTTGCTGCCCTTTCTCCGGCACGTTATTGACCGGCGCATACGCATCAACTTTCACACCCCCAATGCGCTGCACGCACGCCTTATCACGCCCGAGCTTGCACGCCTGATGGTCGCCGCCGGTTTCAAGACGTTCTTTCTGGGTTTCGAAAGCGCATCCGAGGACTTCCAGAAACAGACCGGGGCCAAAGTCGCTGCCGACCACCTGGAGGAGGCCGTCCGCTGTCTGCTCGAAGCCGGCGCCGACCGCAGTGCCGTCACCGCCTATCTCATATTAGGCCACCCCGCCTCGGATCTCGACGACCTTGTCGCGTCGATGCATTACGTCAACCGGCTTGGCATTCGCATCACCCTGTCCGACTTTTCACCCATCCCCGGCACGCCCGACGGCGAAATCTGCCGACACTGGGGCGACCTGGATGAACCGCTGAACCACAACAAGACCGCTTTCCCGATCAATCTGTTGGGCTTCGACAAATCCAACCGCATCAAGGATCTGTGTCGACGCCTCAACCGCACCGTGAACGCGGCCTCCGGGTGAGATTGAAGTCGTTGGTGAAGAGACGCCGCGGTCGTGTCTCGGCGAGTCAGTCGTTCCTGCCGTACAGCCAGTCACCGTCGGCAAACGTGTAGTCGACCAGTTCCTCGTCCGAGAAGTACAGCGGGATCTCGTACGCCGCCGACTCCGGCGAGTCCGAACCATGAATCAGGTTGTAGCCGCGCGAACAACTGAAGTCCCCGCGAATCGTGCCCGGCTCCGCGTTGAAGCCGAACGTCGCCCCCATCATCTTGCGCGCCATATCGATTATGCCGTCGGCCTCCCAGACCATCACCAACACCGGCGACGACGCGAGATACTTGACGACACCTTCGAAGAACGGCTTGCCCTCATGCACCGCATAATGCTTCCGCGCGGTCTCCTCGCTGACCCGCATGAACTTCGCCCCCACCAGCTTGAAGCCCTTGCGCTCAAAGCGTGTGATAATCTCGCCCATCATGTGTCGCTGTACGCCGTCCGGCTTGATAATGATAAGAGTGCGCTGGGCCATTGGAATCCCTCAAATGCGTACCTGCACCGCATGTAAAAATGCCGGACATGAGAACCCGTCTCATATCCGGCACGATTTCGTCAGAAGTCCGGGTTATGCACCCTTGGGCACTATGAAGATCTCGACCCGTCGATTGGCGGCGTTGCCCTTGTTGCCGGGCGCGTTGGGCGCTATGGGCCGCCACTCGCCATAACCGCGAACGCTCATCCGCGTCGGCTCGATGCCGTGCTGCCTGAGCATATTCAGCACCGCGATGCCCCGGTGCACCGACAGGTGCCAGTTGGTCGGATGCTGGGCACGCGTTTCGGGTTTGCCGATCGGCACGTCGTCGGTGTGGCCGTCGATGCGGAGGTCGAAGTCCTTGGCCTGTTCGCTGTTCATGATGCCGGCCAGGGCCTGAAGCGAACCCGCCGCCGAGGCGGCCACCCGGTCGCTGCCCAACTCAAACAACAGGTCGCTCTTGAACTTCAACATGCCCGTCTCTTCGTCGAACGTCACCATCTCGTTCTTGTCGGCGAAGTCCTTCAGCATGACGTTCAACTCCATCGGCAGCTTCACACCCGTCTTGAGCAGCGCCGCTTGCAGCTTTGCTATCGTGGCCTTGTACTCTTCGATGGCCGTCTCCATCGCGGCAATCTCCTCGGCCTTGGCGCCGATGTTCAGATCGCTGGACTTCTTCAGCGTGTCGAGCTGCCTGGTGCACTGGTCCCGCGCAACCGTGACCGCATTCAACTCCGCCTGCAAGTCGGAAATCGTCTGCTGCTGGATACGGTTCTGCGCCTTGAGGTCTGCGTACTGCTCCTGGGGCACACAACCCGCGGACAAGAGGATAACGGCCGATAACAAAGCGGTGAGTGAAACGCGTGCGTACTTCATTGCCATTCCCTTTCTACTGTGACATTCCCTGTCAGAGAGCAAACTCCACTCCGCTTCTTTCGCTCTCTCGGACAAATGTCGGCTATTGCCCGTTTGTCGCGTAAATTAAATAGCCGACGCTCCTGCGCCGGCCATTACTTCTTCTTGGCCTTCTTGCCGCCGGACATGCCGGAGACCGCTACGATGAGCAGCGTCAGCACCGACAGCACAATGACAATATACCAGATCAGTCCTAATCCGTAAAACTCTTCGCCCGCGACGCCTTTGAAAACGCTGGGGACTACATTCCTCAGACCGGCAAAAACCACAATCGCAGCATAGATCGCCGCCAGCAAAGGCAGGAACATCGCCACGCCGTAAGCCCCGCCGCCGTCCTCGGCAACGGCCGGCTGATAGATCGGCACCGCGACAACGGGCGCCTCGGGCAGCCCGGCGCCAGCAGCCGCAACCGGCGAAGGAACGCCCATGGACCCCTGGCTCTCTTCAAAGATCTTGTCGGCCTCCTCGGCCATACCGTCCTGCAGTGCACGGCCTTCCGGCTCGCCGTCCACCGCCGCCGGCAGAATATCGTCCAGCACGGCGCCCAATGAGGTATCATCCGCCTGCAGCGAGAGGTCCAGGAGGCCCGAGCCGCTGCCGACCTCCAGATTACTGTCGGCGTCCAGATCACCCAGATCGCCGAGTTCGTCCTCCAGGCCGCCGCCGAGCGCCTGCGTTTCGGCCTTGGTGTCTTCCGTCAGTTTGTACTCGTCATCGGTCTCGCCCAGAACGTTGATGCCGGCGCTTTCCACATTCGTGTCGGCGCTGGTCAGATCGCCCAGGCCGCTGATCCCCAGGCCGGCGGTCAGGTCGCCACCGCTCTTCTTCGGAGGCGCGCCGGCGCCGCTGTCCAATGAAATCTCGCCCGTCTCGTCCAGGACCAGTTCGATCTCCGAGCCGGTGATGTCCATTTCCGCTTTCTGTGCGGCGATCGCATCCACCTCGTCCATCTTGAAAACGATCTTGGCCCCGTCGCGATATTCGTGCAGTTTGCCTTCCTTGACCATCTCCCGGATGGCGGCCTCGTTCTTACCGAGTTTCTTCACAACGTCCTGCAAACTGTAATACATTCCCGCCATGACGATCTTTCCTAATACCTACAAATCTGATAGTTTAGGTCCGGACAATAGAAGGAAAATCCATCGCCGCAGGACGGACGAAACCACACCGCACTGCTATTAACCATTATACATCGGCCGGTTTATCTTGCAAGTTCTTTTTTCTACTTTTACCGACCCAACCAGTCTACTTTAACAGATTCACAACCGATAAAACCGGCGGTAATCGCACTGCGGCGCACCCGCGTCACTCCACCCACGTAAGGCCTTTTTTCCTTGCCCCACGCCGACGTTGCTGGTAGCCTGTGGGCGATGTCCGGCAGTGCAGCCGTTTCGAAGGGGAAACCGTCAAAACAAGGAGTCACTGATGAGAAGAGAGAGAGCCCACGTCGCGCACCATTTCATGACCATGCTGCTTGTCCTGTCGCTGGCGGCCGCAAGCTTTTCCGCATGCAGTGCGCATGCCGCCGAACCCACGGTCGGCAAATGGATCGACATCTTCAACGGCAAGGACCTGGACGGCTGGACGCCCAAGATCACCGGACATGCGCTGGACGAGAATTATGCCGACACCTTCCAGGTCCGCGACGGCCTTCTGACCGTCTCGTATGACAAGTATGAGAAGTTCGATAACAAATTCGGACACCTCTTCTATCAGCACGCATTCTCCCACTACCGCATCCGCCTGCAGTACCGCTTCATTGGCGAGCAGACCCTCGGCGGCCCCGGGTGGGCCTTCCGCAACAGCGGCATCATGGTCCACTGCCAAGACCCCGCCACCATGACCAAGGACCAGAATTTCCCTGTTTCGATCGAGGTCCAACTCCTCGGCGGCGACGGCAGTAACAAACGCACCACCGGCAATCTCTGTACGCCGGGAACACACGTCGTCAGGAATGGCAAGCTCGATACCACTCACTGCATTAACTCCACCTCGGACACCTTCCACGGCGATCAGTGGGTCACCGCCGAGGTCGAAGTCCGCGGCAGCGAAATCATCAGACATATCATCAACGGCAAGGTTGTTCTTGAATACACCAGCCCGCAGCTTGACCCGGGCGATGGCGATGCCAAGAGACTGCTCGACAATGGCGCCGGCACGATGCTCTCCAAAGGCTGGATTTCACTTCAGGCGGAAAGCCATCCGGTCCAGTTCAGAAACATTCAAATCATGCTTTTGGAGTAGTCCAAGCGCCTAACATGAGGCCGCATAACCAACTATCAGTGCCCTGCAGTCCGACTGTTAGCAAAAAAATGACATCGGCCCAAAGATTTATATGAAATTTAATGCCCGGTAAAAACTGCTTTTCAGTGAGGTTAAGCCGCTTTTTTGGAGTTTAGGCACCCTTGGGCAGCCGGGCCATTCGTTTTCTAATTATCAAAAAGCTTGCATTCATAGTGGATCGTGCTATACTCTACTTAAACAGCATGGACCAACTGCCGAAAGCATACTTGTTTTAGGAGTATAGACATGTCCTTAGGTCAGATCATCAGGAAAAGGCGAGAAGAACTGGGCTATACCCTCGACGAAGTCGCGGCAAAGACAGGCTTCTCAAAGCCGTACCTGTCCACTATCGAAACCGGTCGTGTCAAGAACCCGCCCAGCGATATCCTGCTCAGCCGCCTTGAAGGCGCCCTGGGCTTTCCCACGGGCCTGCTGCTCAACATCGGCCACCTTGAGCGCATGCCGGCCGACATTCGCAAAGGTTACGAAGAGGCCGAGGCCAAGAACCAGAAGTACCGTAAGATCATCCAGGACCTGATCAACCGCAACACGGACGTGTCGGATCTGCCCCACATCCTGTCGCAGGAGGACCTGAACACCGAGCCCGTCGAACACGAGGTCAAGGCCGGGATGCTCGTGCCCGTTATTAATAAGGTTGCCGCCGGATACCCGGTAGACTTTGACGATATGGGCTACCCTGTTGGTTATGCCGACGATTACGTCCGCTGCCCGGACATACATGATCCCAACGCGTTTGCGGTCCGCGTCATCGGCGATTCAATGGAGCCGAAGTTTCGTGAAGGCGACATCGTCATCTTCTCACCCAAGACTGATGTCCAGAACGGCGACGATTGTTTCGTCCGGCTCGGTCAGCCCCACGAAACCACGTTTAAGCGCGTCTTCTTCGAGGCCGATAATCGCGTCCGCCTCCAGCCGCGCAACCAGAACTACGCCCCGACGATCGTCGACGGCGACCGAATCACCGGCATGTACAAGGCTGTTATACGCTACGAGAAGCTCTAATCTCCTGAACAACACCGCTGCCGGCATTGAATGCAGCAAAATGCCGGCGGCGTTTTTTTGCGCGCCTCGGAATCATCAACGCGGTTTTCAGTATTGGCAGGCCACACAGGGATATCACGCCGGCACGCGTCGGCACTATTTCTGTGGTTTTAGCTGGATTTGCGTCCGGTAGTCGCTATAATCGCCGGCACAACCCGTTAAGGAATTCGGGCACGGTACGGAGACGCTTTCTTGCATGGGGCGAAAGCAATGCACAAGAGCCTTTTAATCGCAATACTCACGGTGGTCCTCTCAGCAGGTGCTTTGGCGACGGATAGCCAGGGCCAGGCAGGCGAGTATTTCGCTGGCCAGGACCTCCATGTCCAGGGGCAAACGCTCTCCATATACAAGGGGCCGGAACTGGCCAACACTCATGTCCTCTTCTTCGAAAACGGCTTCTCCATGACCATTGGCGATCACCGCCTGTCGAGCGACAGGGCGGTGGTCTTCCTCCGTACGCTGGCAACCGAACACCGCAATGTCGCGCATGTCGATTATGACGCACGGGTCTATCTCGAACACAATGTCTCGATCGCAGCCGGCAAGGCCGCACGCACAACCGACCTGAGCCAGATGGTCGTCGACCGCGGCGAGGCCCTTGTGGCGCGGTTCCAGGTCACCGGGCAGGTCTTCGCAACGGCCGACGAGCACCGCATGGGCTCCCCCGCGGATCTGCCGGACGTGCCGCTTTACCAGAGCGCCCTGGCCGTTATGGCCCCGGTCAAGACCAGCCCCGATATTGCCCGCGGCGCCCAGGTGCCCGATGTTGTCGACGTTGTCCGCGACTTCGCACCCGACCTGGCCCGTGAAAAGGCCGCCGCACGTGTGCCTCTCGAACCCATCGAAGAACAGCCCAAGATCGAATACCCCGTCAATATCGCCGCCCTCTGGCAGCCTGCCCCCGCCATCGAGAACACCGTGCAGGGCAACCTCAATGTCGCCACTGTCACAGGCCGCTTCTACCTGTGGCAGAAACGCGACGACCGGGGCAATCTCCTGGAGTTCATGGCCGACAGCGCAGTCATTTATTATGAGGGGGACAAGATCGCCGCCGAAAACGGTGCTACTGAAACCTCTCTGCCGGCCGGCGCCGTCAAGAGCGTCTACTTCAAAGGCAACATCGTCATGACCGAAGGCCCGCGGACCCTCCGGGCCGACGAAATCTTCTATGATTTCCAGACACGCAGGGCCCTGGCCGTCAACGCAGAGATGCGGAACTACGATCCTGCTCGCGGTATTCCCATCTACATTCGGGCCGCCAAACTCCGTGCCGTCAGCGAAGAGATCTTCCGTGCAGAGGACGTTACCCTCACCACAAGCGAATTCTACCTGCCGCAGGTGTCGCTGCATGCCTCGGAGATGGTCCTTACCGATACGACCAGCATCGACGCACGCACCGGCAAGAAACTCGACGAGGGCAGCTACGATGCGACGCTCACCGACGCGGCACTGAAATACGAAGGTAACACGCTTTTCAAATGGCCGCGTCTGCGAACCGACTTCGAGCGGCCCGACCTGCCCATCCGCCGACTCACCGTCGGTCACGATTCCGACTGGGGGACCATGATCGAAACTCAATGGTACCTGGCGCGTCTGCTGGGCCGCGAAGAGCCGGTCGGCGTGGACAGCACGCTGGAACTGGACTACTTCAGCGAACGCGGCCCCGGCGCAGGAATCGGTGCTGAGTACATTCGAGAGGACCATTACGGCGAGATAATCGGCTACATCATTGAAGACCATGGCGAGGACGACCTCGGCCGCATCAGCGACCGCCGCAATCTCGAACCGCCACATGACACCAGGGGCCGATTCGGCTGGCGTCATCGCCAGTACCTGCCTTATGACTGGCAGCTCACCGCTGAACTGAGCTACCTGTCCGACGAGAACTTCCTCGAATCCTTCTACCGTTCCGAATTCAACAACGGCAAGCCGCAGGAAACGTTGGTGTATCTGAAACGCCTCCGCGACAACTGGGCGTTCTCCTTCCTCGCCAAGCCGCGCATCAATGACTTCGAGACCGTCACCGAAGAATTGCCCACTCTGGAGTATCACCTCAAAGGCCAGTCGCTCTGGGACCGGATGCTGACATTCTACAGCGACACCGTGGTCGGCCGCTGGCGGGACCGCCGCGGAACAGACTCGACAGGCATCACAAGCCAGGACTTCTACACCTTCGCATTCAGCCGCAACGAAATCGACCTACCGCTGTTGCTCAACGCCGTCAAGGTCGTGCCTTTCGTCGCGGGCACCTACTCCTTCGAAGACCTCGAAGGTTACACCACGACCCTGGATGATCGCAGGGTCCGGGGCGACAAGAGCGTCGCCCTTGGTGAGGTCGGCGTCCGAATGTCCACCATGTTCTGGAAGGAAGACCAGTTCGTCCGGTCGCAATTCTGGGACCTTAACGGCCTGCGTCATATCATCATGCCCCACTTCGAAGCAACCTGGTACGAAGCCACCGACAGCACCTTCGATCAGCGCGACATCTACAACATCGGCCTGTCACAGCGCTGGCAGTCGCGCCGCGGTACGCCTCGAAACCTCCGCAGTTTCGACTGGATGCGGCTGGACGTCAACGCCACCTTCCTGAGAGACGCCGCCGACAGCGCCCAGGGGCCGCCCAACACCTACGGTCCGGCCGAGTACATCTGGAACAATCCCGAGATCCCCTTTGCCGTGCGGCGCAACTCGCCTTTCTTCGGCATCGCGCGCGATTCCATCAACGCCGACTACGCCTGGCGGGTCAGCGACACGACTTCCGTGCTGAGCAACCTGAATTATGACATCCGTTCCGGCGTCATTCAGCAGTTCGATGTCGGCATCGCCCGATTCATCTACCCCGATGTCAGTTTCTACATAGGAAATCGCTATCTCCGCCCCGTGCTGGTGACGGACCCCGACGACGAAGCCGACATCCTGCAGGAAGGGTCCAATTCCGTCGTGGCCGCCCTGACATACGCGCTGACGCCGCGGTACACCGTCACCTTTTCCCAGGAATACAACTTCGACTACGGCCAGAACGTCCGCAGCGAAGTCACCCTTCTGCGGCGCTACCATCGCATGTACTATGGCCTGACCTTCGCCGCCGACCAGTCGCTGGATCGTCAATCCCTGGTCTTCAGCCTCTTTCCACAGGGCGTCGACGAACTGGCACTTGGGCGGCGCAGATACGCCGACATTCTGCCCCAGGGCCTGACACTCGACGACTGACCACCAGCGAAACCCCGAGCGCAACTTCCGGCAAAAAGACCATGCCGGCCGGGTTGCATTGTTTGCGCGCAGGCGTCTTACATACTCCCCACGAGCCCGCCAAGACGTCTTTTGCGGCATATTTTCGCCGACAAACAATTTGACACACCCCTCGTACGAAATGTAAAATGCCGCCGAATTCGCGGGTCTGACTGCAACCAACGGGGTGTCGCGCGACACTTCCAGCCCGTGTTTCATCGAACTCTTATAGTGAAAGGGATCCCACGGCATGGCTTTAGTCGACACAAAAAAGATGTTTCAGATGGCCTACAAGAATGGCTACGCAGTCGGGGCATTCAACGTAAACAATATGGAAATAACACAGGGCATCGTCGCCGCCATCGCCGAGGAAAAGGCTCCGCTGATCCTCCAGATCAGCCGCGGCGCCCGCGAGTACGCCAGCATGAGCTATCTCAGGGCCATTATCGATGTTGCCGTCGCCGAGAATCCCGACATTCCGATCGCAATGCATCTGGACCATGGCGACACGTTCGAAACCTGTAAGCAGTGCGTCGACGACGGTTTCACCTCGGTCATGATTGACGGCTCCCACCGTTCCTTCGAAGAAAATATCAAGATCACCAAACAGGTCGTGGATTACGCCCATGATCACGGTGTGGTCGTCGAAGCCGAACTGGGCCAGTTGGGCGGCATTGAAGAGGATGTCGTGGGCGTTGATGACGTCTCGGCCCACCTGACCGACCCCGATCAGGCGGTCGAATTCGTCCAGCGGACGGGAGTCGATTCTCTGGCGGTGGCTATCGGAACCAGCCACGGGGCCTACAAGTTCAAGTCGGAACCGAAGCTCGCTTTCGACGTTATTGAGAAGATAGGCAACCTGCTGCCGGGATTTCCGCTCGTGATGCACGGTTCCAGCAGCGTATTGAAGGAATTCAAGGATCTGATCAATAAATACGGCGGCAAGATGCCCGATGCCATGGGCGTGCCCGAAGACGCCATCACCAAGGCCGCTCAAATGGCCATTTGCAAAGTAAATATCGACACCGACCTGCGAATGGCGTTAACCGCAAAGATTCGCCAGGTTTTTGCCGAAAAACCAGGAGAGTTTGATCCGCGCAAGTACCTGGGACCAGGCCGCGAGGCGATCCGGCAGATGGTCAAGCACAAACTGCACGTGCTGCGTTGCGCGGGACGCGCCGCCGAATGCCTGTAACAGCGGCGGCCGCAGTTGCGTTGGCGGGGGTGGTTCGGAATCAGGGGCGAGGGTCGGCCCTGGGCGATCCGATCGCCGCGGCATTTGTTTTGAGGCGAGGTAATCTTGAAAACGACTGGCAAAGGGATTAAGATACTGTCGGTCTGGCTTCTTGTCGCGGCCCTCTTGACCGCGGGCTGCGAGCCGGAAGAAACAAACATCAGGACGGCCGCGGCCGATGCCGGCCAGACCGTTGCCATACAAACCGACGAAACCCCTTCCGCCGGCGCCGAAGTGGTCTATCGCCGTATTCTTCGCGGCGATTTCGACGGAGCTGCCGCCGCACTGCCTGCCGCCGGAACTATCAATGATATTCGCCTGCAGCAATTGCGCCGCGTCATCGAGGACTACAAGCGCATCGAGGCGAAGAATATCACCGCCCGTAATGAGTCCCTGTCCGAACAGATGAAGGCGCTTGACGAACTGCGCAAGAAGTTCGAACCGGACTACATCGTGGATGTCAACGACATCGGCGAAATCATGGCGGTCGTCATCCGGGCCCATGAGTCAGCCGACGAAAGCACCAAGGCGGCGATCCTCAAGGACCCCCTGGTCAGCAAGACCATTGCCGCCGCCATGGAAAAGGGCAAGGAACTCGACGCAAAAGGCGAATGGATCGACGCCTATGCCTATTGCCTGTACTGGCTGGTCAGCCTCGACGAAGACAACAAGGAATACAAGGAATACGCCGAGGAACTCAGCGAAAAAGCCCTCATCGAGATGGCCCTCAAAGACGACAGTTGCGGGCAGACCAGCGCCCAGCGCCACGAAGGCATCGAGGCCGAAATGGTCTTCCGTGCGATACGTGCGCTGGAAGCCAACTACGTCAGCGCCGTCAATTACGGAGAGATGGCTGAAAAGGGCCTCTCCCGCTGCCGGTTTCTCGGCGAGGTCCTGTCCCACGGTGACAAGGAACTCGAATACAAGGTGGCGCCCGAAAGCGTAGGCAAATGGCTCACCGGCATTGCCGCCATCGAAAAGGAGGTCAAAGAAAGCCCCGGCTCGTTGACCAGCGAAAAGTTCAAACTGATTTTCGGCGAGGTCCTGGCCCTCAACAGCATTACCCTCGAGATTCCCGAAGAGGTTGTCATTGCCCAGTTCGCCGAGGCCTCCTTCGCCAGCCTCGACCCCTACACCACGCTGGTCTGGCCCTGGCAGGTCAAGGACTTCCAGAAGAACATGACCCAGCAGTTCATCGGCATAGGCGTTGAAATCAGCAAGGCCACCGGCAAACTGAAGGTCGTCAGCCTCCTGCCCGATACCCCCGCCTACACATCGGGCCTCGATGCCGACGATGAGATCCTCGCCGTGGACGGCGAATCGACTGAGAATATGACCGTCGTCTGCGCCGTCAGCAAGATCACCGGTCCCAAGGGCTCCAAGGTAACCCTGACCATCCGGCACGCCGGCAGCGACAAGACGGAAGACATCACCATCGTCCGCGACCGCATCGTCGTGCCGCCGCTGCGCGGCTGGCAGCGCGACGAGAGCGGCGAGTGGCAGTACATGATCGACCGCGAGAACGGAATCGGCTACATCCGCATCACCAACTTCACCGAGACCACCGTCCCGGACATGGACGAGATCCTTCGCAAGCTCGAGAAGGAGGGTCTCCGCGGCCTCATCATTGATCTGCGGTTCAACAGCGGCGGCTATCTGGTCTCCGCCGCAGGAGTCGTCGATCTCTTCGTTGAAGAAGGCGTCATCGTCAAGAGCGAGCCGCGCGTAGGATTCTCAACCAGCGAAAGGGCACACAAGCAGGGCACGCATCCCAACTACCCGCTTGTCGTCCTCATTAACGGCCAGTCGGCAAGCGCCTCCGAAATCGTCGCCGGCGCCCTGCAGGATCCCAAGTTCAAGCGCGCCACGCTCGTCGGCACACGTACCTACGGCAAGGGAAGCGTCCAGGTCGTCACCCCCTACACCGGGGGCGACAGCCAGCTCAAGTACACTATGGCCTATTACCACCTGCCCAGCGGCCAGCGCGTCATGAACCGCTACGAAATGGAAAAGCAGGGCCGCAAGGACTGGGGCATTCAGCCCGACGTCGAAGTCGAACTCAGCCTCAACGAGATGCGCAGGATGGTCGAGGTCCAGCGGGCCAACGAAGTGCTCGCCAAGGCCGATCACGATGCGGCCAACCCCCTCACGCGGCACACTCTTGAAGAAACCCTCGACGCCGACAAGCAGCTTGCTGTAGCGCTGCTGGTCCTCAAGAGCAAAATGATTCATGCGGGCCAGATCGTCAAATTCGACACCCCGCAGAATGCCGCAATGACCGCCACGAAGTAGAGCTCAACACCACGGTGGGAAGGAAAGACGAGTTGACGCAAGACAGCGGTATCGCAAAACTCCGGCAGCAGAGATTCGAGAAGCTTTCGCGCGTGCGGGAAATGGGAGTCGACCCCTACGGCGGGCGATTCGACGGCGTTGAACCGGCCGCGGACGTCAGAGCACGTTACGTCGACGACAAGGAAGACCAGCACGCCTGCTGTGCCGGTCGTATCGTGCTCCTCCGCGACATCGGCAAACTCATCTTCATCACCCTGCGCGATTCCTCCGGCGCCATGCAGCTCGGCTTCAGCAAGAAACTGCTTGCCGATCAGTGGGAACTGATCAAGCTGCTGGACTTGGGCGACATCATCGCCGCCGCCGGCCAGCTTGGCCGCACAAAGACCGGCGAGATCACCATCTGGGCCGAAAAGGTCACCTTCCTCACCAAGGCCCTCATGCCCCCGCCCGAGAAGTTTCACGGTCTTGCCGACGTCGACCTCCGGTACCGCCAGCGGTACGTCGACCTGTGGGCCAATCCCGAGGTCATGGAGCGGTTCCGCAAGCGAAGCGGCATCATAAGTTCCGTGCGACGCTTCCTCCAGGATCGCGGCTTTCTCGAAGTCGAAACGCCCATGATGCAGACCATCGCCGGCGGCGCCGCCGCACGACCCTTCATCACGCACCACAACGCCCTCGACATGGACCTCTTCCTGCGGATCGCTCCCGAACTGTTCCTCAAGCGGCTCCTCGTCGGCGGCATGGAAAAGGTCTTCGAGATCAACCGCAACTTCCGCAACGAAGGCCTCAGCACCCGGCACAACCCGGAGTTCACGATGCTGGAGTTGTACCAGGCCTACGCCGACTACAACATCATGATGAATATCACCGAGGAACTGATCTCCTCCCTCGTTGAGAAATACTGTGACAGCCCAACGGTGACGTTCGGCGAAATGACCATCAATTTCAAACGCCCATGGCGGCGCGCAACCTACGCCGAGCTGCTGGCGGAGTATGCCGGCTGCAATATCGACGACATCGCCGCCGTCCGCGCCAAGGCCCGCCAGCTTGGCCTCAACGAATCCACTATGGACGACGTCGTCGTCGTCAACGAGGTCTTCGAGGCCACCGTCGAAGAGCGGCTCATCGATCCGACCTTCGTCATCAACTACCCGGCCGCCCTTTGTCCGCTGACAAAGAGAAGCAAGTCCGACCCTCGCTACGCCGAACGCTTCGAGCTGATCGTCGGCACGATGGAACTGGCAAACGCCTACACCGAACTGAACGACCCGGCCGTCCAGGAAGAGAATTTCCGTATCCAGCTCCGGGGCCAGGAAGAAACCATGGCCACCATGGACGAAGACTTCATCAATGCCCTGAACTACGGAATGCCGCCCGCCGGCGGCCTCGGTATCGGAATCGACCGTCTCGTCATGCTCCTCACCGGCGCCACCAGCATCCGCGACGTCATCCTCTTTCCGCTCCTCAAGAACCTCTAACGCCGAACACGCAGGCGGCAGCAGCGGTGTACCGCGCCCCAGCGTCAGACGCCGGCTCTCGAACCGGACGCCGTACCATCCGTAAGGTGGCATGGGCATCCTGCCCGTGGTACAATGCCTCCGGCCGTGGGGTACGGACGCGACGGACCGCCGCCAAAATGTGCGGGCGCCGACCGCAAAACGCCGATTTGAGTGTGATATGCCGTATTTGAGCCTTTATCTTTGCCTGAAATATTTCCGCAAGAGGAAGATCGTCCTCCTCAGCATCGCCGCCGTTGCCATGTCCTCGGCCCTCCTCATCACGGTCGCCAGCCTCTTCACCGGCTTCATTAACGCCGTCGAGAACGGCGCCGGCGAACACATGGGCGACCTCATAATAACGCCGCCAACCGGCGTCCGCATCCCTGATTACGACGTGTTGATCAGTCAGCTCGAAGCCGACCCGGCCGTCGTCGGGGCAACCGCCGTCCTCCACAGCGAAGGGCTCCTCCTGCTCAGCCAGGGCGACGTCCGCGCCGTCAAGATCTGGGGCATCGAACTGCCCGAACGTACGAAGGTCACTCCCATTGGCGACTTCCTCGTCAAGACCCTGCCGCAGGACCAGCCTCCCACCTTCGCCCTCGACGATAACCCTGACGAACTCGGGGGCTTCGTGGGCGTCGGCGTCCTTGACGATCCCGACGAGGTGACCGACGCATACGACCTCGACACCGTCTGTAAGGATTTCATCGGCCGCAAGGTCCTCCTGACCACTGGCGCCATCGTCGATGCCGGCCCAATCGCAAACCCCGACAGTGACGCCTCCGCCGGCAGCGAACGACAGCGATTCAAACGCCGCACCATCAAGTTCAGAATCGCAAACATCGTCTTCAGCGGCATGTATGATTTCGACAAGAGCTTCGTCTACCTGCCCATCTCCATGCTCGCAGAAGAACTCTACCCCGGCCAGGGCAAAGTCGCCGACATCATACAAATCCGCCTGCCTCCCGGCGCCGACGTCGACGCGCAGACCGAACGCGTCCGTGAAATCTGGAACACCTTTGCCGAAGGACGTCTCGCGTGGGCCCCTCGCGCCAAAATCGAATCCGCCCGCCGCATGCAGGCCCAGCTTATCGCCGAGTATCGCAAGCAAATGGCCATCCTCATGCTCATCTTCGGTGTCGTCAGCTTAGGCGTCGTTCTGCTGATCTTCTGCATTTTCTACCTCATCGTCATGACGCGCCGCAGGGACATCGCCATCGTCAAAAGCTGCGGCCTCTCGAGCCGGGCCGTCGCCGCGATGTTCGTCGCCTTCGGCCTGGTGATCGGCGTTGTCGGCGCCGCGTTCGGCGTCGTCCTCGGCTGGATCTTCACGCACAACGTCAACGCCATCGAACAATGGATCAGCGTCACCTTCGGCCTCAAGCTGTGGAAAAGCAGCACCTATATGTTCTCTCGAATTCCCAACCAGATCGACTGGCCCTCCGTCGCATGGGTCACAACCGCGGCCGTGTTAGCCGCCGCCGCCGGCGCCGTTATTCCGGCTGTCACGGCGGCACGCGTCAGGCCCGTCCGCATCCTGCGATACGAATAAGCTATGTACAAACTCAAACTGGCAACACGTTACTTCCTCAGGCGGCCCATCAGCATCCTCGCCGTCGCCGCCGTGGCCCTGTCCGTCTTTATCGTGGTTGTCGTCATGACCGTCATGAACGGCTTGGTCAATGAGTTTCGCCACAAGAACCACGCCTTCGTCGGCGACTGCATCATCAGCACCGACTCCCTCGTCGGTTTCCCCTATTACGAAGAATTCGTCGCCGAACTCAAACAGCTTGAAGCGGTTGAGGCCGTCTCCGCAACCATTCGCAGTTTCGGCCTCCTCACCCAGCCCGGCGCGACGTGGAACATGGGTATTGAAATCATGGGCGTCGACCCCGTTGACCATGCCGGTGCAACCGGCTTCGAGGACACGCTCTACTACCACCGCAACACGCCGCAAACCGCCTTCGTGCCTCCATACCACCCGGCCGCCCTCGGATGCATCGTCGGCATCGACATGATGCCCCAGAGCCGAACCCCCACCGGCGACTACTACCACCCCGAAGAACCCAGACAGTTCGAACTGATCATCAGTTGCTTCCCCCTCACCATCAAAGGCGCCACCGGCGATGAACTCGGCATGGTCAACACGAAGAACTTCTTCTACAGCGACGACAGCCACAGCGGCCTCGTCAAAGTCGATGGCAACATGATCTACATCCCCTTCGAATACGCCCAGCTCATGTGCGGAATGAAGGACCCTGTCCCCCGCGCCAGCGCGCTCCACGTCCGCTTCGTTAACACCGAGGCTCTCGAACAGAACTGCGCCGCCGTCCGCACGCTCTGGAACAACTTCGTCGAGCAAAAAAAAGACGCCCCCTATGCCAACCTGCTCAACAACGTCCGCGTCGAAACGTGGATCGTCAACCGCCGAAGCCACATCGCCCCCATGGAAAAAGAGCAGACCATGCTCATCCTCCTCTTCCTCATGCTGGGCCTCATCACCGTCTTTGTCATCTTCGTCGTCTTCTACATGATCGTCAGCCACAAAAGCAAAGATATCGGCATCCTCCGCAGCATTGGCGTCTCGTCCATGGGCGTCGTGCAGGTCTTCGTCTGCTTCGCAGCACTCGTCGGCATCGTCGGAGCCGCCATCGGAGGCGCGGCCGCCTGCGGTCTTCTCGTTTACGTCAACGATCTCGAAGACTGGCTCTTCGCCAAGTATAACTGGCAGCTCTGGGACCGAAGCGTCTACGCCATCGGCGACATCCCCAACAACATCGAGCCTCACGTCGTCGGACTAATAATCCTTTCCGCCGTGGCCGCATCGATTCTCGGCGCCTTGCCCCCCTCCGTGCAGGCCACCCGGAAGCGCCCCGTCGAAATACTGCAAGTCAACCAGTTGTAGGAACTGCGCATGCCGTCCATTCCAGACAATACAGTTCAACCAGTTATGGAGGCAAGGCATATCCTGCCCGGCCTTTTGACCCGGAGAAGAACATGACCGCAATTCTGAAAGCCGCCAACCTGCACAAGTCCTACCGGATGGGCCAGGCCCGCCTCGACGTCCTCAAAGGCCTCGACCTCACCGTCGCACGCGGCGAATTTGTCGCCATCGTCGGCGCCAGCGGCAGCGGGAAAAGCACCCTCCTCCACATCCTCGGCGGCCTTGACAAACCGGACACAGGACATGTCGAATTCAACGGCCGCCGCGTTGACCGCTTCGGACCCGGTCAGTTGAACCGTTTCCGCAACAGAAAAGTCGGCTTTGTATTCCAGTTCTACCACCTTCTGGACGAGCTGAACGTCCTCGACAACGTCCTTTTGCCCGCAATGGCCGCCGTGGGAACCCTCGGCTGGCTCGCCAGGCGCCCTTCCGCACGAAAACGGGCCGCCGAGCTCCTCGAACAGGTCGGCCTCGCCGAGCGGATTGGCCACAAACCCTATCAACTCTCGGGCGGAGAACGCCAGCGCGTCGCCATCGCACGGGCCCTCATGAACGACCCCGAGCTTCTTTTGGCCGACGAGCCCACAGGAAACCTTGACTCAAAAACCGGAAATGGTATCTTAGAGATTTTGGAAAACTTGAACCGCCGGGGCCAGACCATCGTCATGGTAACCCACGACGACCGTATGGCTGCCAAAGCGAACCGCACGATCCGCCTTGCCGACGGCCGCATCGTCTGACCGAAAATAGGGGCAGTCACCTGTTTTCAGCGGCAAACATGCAGGGGCGTCCCGCGCGGGCCTCTGTAAAGCCGGCTGCTGTCCCGCAGGATGGCGGGCAGCGCGAGCAGACAAATTGATTGAAAGCGGCCGGGTGTACCCGACTGACCGATAACACTGGAGACCAATATGGCAATGAAAATCTGGCTTGACGGCAAACTGGTTGACAAGGAGGACGCGAAAGTCTCTGTCTTCGACCATGGCCTCCTCTATGGCGACGGCGTCTTTGAAGGCATCCGGGTCTACAGCGGAAGGATCTTCGAATTCGAAGCGCACCAGAAACGCCTCTATGAATCCGCCAAGGCCATTCGCATAGCCATTCCCATGGAAACCAACCAACTCGCCGACGCCGTCCGCCAGACCGTCGACGCCAACAACGTAATCGACGGCTACATCCGGCTTGTTGTCACCCGCGGCGTCGGCGACCTCGGCCTCAACCCCTTTCTCTGCAAGCGCGCCAGCGTCATCATCATCGCCGCTTCCATTCAGCTTTATCCCGAAGAGCTCTATGAACGCGGCCTCAAGGTCGTCAGTTCCAGCACCATCCGCAACCACCCCATGTCTCTGCCCCCGCAGATCAAGAGCCTCAACTACCTCAACAACATCCTCGCGAAAATCGAAGCCGTGGACAGCGGCGTCAGCGAAGTCATCATGTACAACCACGAAGGCTACGTCGCCGAAGCCAGCGGTGAAAACATCTTCATCGTCCGAGACGGCGTCATCATGACGCCGCCCGCACAGGCCGGAGCGCTTGAAGGCATAACCCGCACCGTCGTCATGCGGCTGGCACGGGCAGAAGGCTTGCAGGTCGTCGAGAAGAACCTCACCCGCTTCGACCTCTACGTCTGCGAAGAGTTCTTCCTGACCGGCACCGCCGCCGAAGTCATCGGCGTCGTCGAGATCGACGGCCGCACCGTCGGCGACGGCAGGCCCGGCCCCATCACGTCCCTGCTGAGAAAGAAATTCTTCGAGTATGCCCGTACCTGACCCCAAGCAGACGGCACTGTCGGCAGACGGACTGGGTGACTGCGCCGCCTCTGTCGCCGATGAACTCGCCGCCGTGCGCCGGTGCATGGCCGAACAGTTGACCGCCTCGGACCGGGCCGTCGACGAAATGCTCGCGTATGTCGCCGCTCGTACCGGCAAGATGCTCCGACCGGCCATGATGCTGCTCGTTGCCCGAAGCTGCGGCAATCTCAACGAAACACACATCCGCGCCGCCGCCGTCGTCGAACTCATCCACGCCGCGACCCTCCTGCACGATGACGTCCTCGACGAAGCCGAAAACCGCCGCAGCGCCGGCACCGCCAACCGCCTCTGGGGCAACGCCTCCGCCGTCCTTCTCGGCGATTTCCTCCTCAGCAAGGTCTTCGTCATGAGCACCGCCTTGCCGCCCGAGGCCGACCGCCTCCTGGCACAGACCACAGTCGCCCTCTGCCGCGGAGAACTCCGGCAGAACGTCGAACGCGGCAACTGGCGCCTCACCGAAGAAGCCTATTGCGAAATCGTCCGCGAGAAGACCGCATCGCTCTTCGCCGTTGCCTGCCGCCTCGGCTCGCTCATCGCCGGCGGCCCCGAAGCCCGCCACGGCCGCTTTGCCGAATACGGCCTTAACGTCGGCATCGCCTTCCAGATCACAGACGACCTGCTCGACATCGTCGGCGACGAGGCCCGCGTCGGAAAGACCCTCGGCACTGATCTGGCCGCCGGAAAACTGACCCTGCCGCTCATCCACTTCCTCGCCCACGCCGACCAACAGCGGTACAACGCCCTCATCGCCCGCCTCTCCAGCGCCGACCCTGTCGACCTTGCAGATCTCGCCGACACGCTTCGCCAGGCAGGTTCGCTTGAATACACCCGGGCCACCGCCGAACGCTTTTGCGGCAAGGCAATCGACGCCCTGGCAGCCTGCAATACCCCAAACACCACCGAACCCCTCGCCGCAATCGCCGCCGCAATCGCTCGCCGCTCCGCCTGACCCGCTTCCTGTCAAAAGATCATGACTTCAGAGCATGTGAGTGCCGCTGAAAAATGTGGCGCCCCCTGCATCGCTATGCGCGCAAGAAAAGGGCCGACACTGCTGTGCCGGCCCTCTGTCATTCAATCTACAGACTGTACGCGGATCGCTTCGCTTAGAACTCCAGCGTATACGACAGACCCGTCCAAAGCTCGTCTTCGTCGTTGACGGAGTCATCCATCGAGGTCTGGTAGTACAGACCCGGACGGAACGTGCCGCCCCACGGACAGCCGATCTCAGTCACGACACTCCACGTCATGTGCGACCAGTCGTGGTCCACGTCGGTCCCGAGTGCGTCGCTCGTGCCGGCCAGACCAGCTCCGTCGTTATACGTAATGTCCCAGCCGAACGTGAACACCTGTTCCGGATTGTTCGGGATGATCTCCCCGACCACCAGGTTGTAATCCAGCCCAAACCGGTGAATCCAACCCGTCACGTCGTTGGACGGTCCGCCGCCCTCGGCAGGCCAAAAGTACTGGGCCGTATACCGCGGCACAAGGCCGAAGCCCGTAAGCTGCGGCAGCGCGATCGAAGCAACGACCGACTGGGCATCGGCCACGTTGCTGGGCTCATCGATGAAATCATAGTAAATCCAGCTCAGTCCGATGTCGACCTGAGTCCGCTCGCCGGGATTGAGAGTCCCGCTCCACCCAACGATGTAATCCAGCTCCGTCGCATTCACCGTGCTGAAGTTGCGATCGCCGCTGGCGCCCGCCCAGGAACCCCACACGCCGACAGTGAACCCGGAATCGAACAGGTCCAGCGTCACGCTGGGCTGGAAGGCCGCCTTGTCATCCAACTTATCGAAGCCGTTCCAGATATATTTGCTGACCCACGTCGCGTCCAGGGTGACGCCCAGGTCGCCCATCGCCGATCCCGTCCCCGCGCGGCCCACGCCGCTGACCGTCAGCACCACAACCGCCGCCACAATCAATCCCTTCTTCATTTCCATCTCCTTAAACCTGCCGTTCACTTCCCTTGACTTTGCTGTCCTTTGCTGAAAACGACCGCTCACACAGGCGGTTTACCATCACACACGGCGCAGTGGCTGAACCCCCCTGCCACGCTCAAGAAAAAATTCTATCGGGCGTACAACATAAAGCAATTAAAAAATCGGCGCTAATACAGGTTTTTGTGAAAAAAATGATCGCACCGACTATAACAATTTTGGCGACCAATCAGACACGGCAAAAATTGGCGACCCGGCGAACAGATTAGTCCCCTCGGCAGCCTAACCCCTTTGTCTACCGGGGCTTGGAGCAAACGAACACCTTCTTAGATGTTCTTCAACTGCTCTTTGGCCTGTCCTACCAGATAAAAGCTTCCCGTAATACAGATAAGATCCTCACGGGAAATCGCACTCCGCGCCGTCCGCACCGCCTCCCGAACGGTCAGTGCAGTCTGGCACATCTTGCCGCAGATTTCTGTATACATCTCCGCCAGATCCTGCGGCAGCATCGCCTTCGGTGAGTTGCTGCGCGTAAAGATCACCTTGTCGGCCCCGTACTGAAGCTGCATCAGCATCCCCCGGACGTCCTTGTCGCTGTTGCAGCCGAAGATAATTATCATCGAGTCGTACGGCACATGCTGGCCGATTGCCGCGATCAGCGCCTTTACGCTCGCCGCGTTATGCGCTGCATCCACGATAATCCGCGGATCGTCGCAGATCAACTCCATCCGCCCGACCATCTTCACACTGCTTAGACCCTCTACGGCCTTGGCGTCGTCGATGGTGTAGCCCTGCTCTTTCAGCTTGTCCAACATCGCCAGCGCAAGCCCGCAATTGATCGCCTGGTGCTCACCGGGCAGCGGCACGCGAAGGTGTTCAAACCGGCTGTTCGGCGTCGTCACACAGACCCGTGTGTGCGGCCCGTGCTCGCGCGAAGACTCAAAACGATACGAAAAATCGATATCCCGCCCGGTCACGATGAGCGGCGCCTTCATCGCCAGCGCCTCTTTTTTCAGCACACGCATCGCCTTCGGATCCTGCGGAACCGTAACAACCGGGACTCCCGCCTTGATGACCCCCGCCTTTTCCTTGGCGATGGAATCGATAGTATTGCCCAACAGATTCTGGTGGTCGATGCTGATCGACGTAATCCCCACAACCGCCGGCTCGATCACATTGGTGCTGTCCAGCCGCCCGCCGAGCCCGGTTTCGATGATCGCAAAATCCACGTTCTCGTCGGCAAAGTGCATAAACGCCATCGCCGTCATGATCTCGAAGAACGTCGGCGCATCACCCTCCGCGGCCAGTTTCTCCACCGTTGCATGCACTCGATTGATCAGCCCTAACATCTGCCGCTCGCTGATCATCACGCCGTTAACCGCGATCCTCTCGTGCAGCGTCGTAACGTGCGGCGAGGTATACAGCCCAGTCTTGAAACCGTTGGCCTCCAACATCCGGGCCAACATCGTCGCCGTCGACCCCTTGCCCTTGGTGCCGGCGATGTGAACCGCCCTGAGCTTCTTGTGAGGGTTCCCCAGGCCCTTCAACAGCGCATGCATACGGTCAAGGTTGAACGTCGTCACGTTATAGCGCAGCCTGCTCTGCCGCTCATAGTCAGTCCGCTCGAACAGGTACTTTATGGCCTGATCATACGTGCGGAAGGCCGGTTTTCGAGTGACCTTTTCTACCGACGCAGATTTTGCCACCGTCCTGCTCGCAGGGCGTTTCTTAGTCTTGCTTTCCGTTGTAGCCATAGGCCGATAATGTACCACAAAAGCCCGTTTACAGTCAAGCACAAACCGCCACACCCCGCCACAACAGCCCCTCGCACCCCATCTTTCTACCGCCATAAATGCTGCAAACGCAAGCCTTTACGCCAATTTACCATTTCCTGCCGAAAAACATCCCAAAACGAACACTCTCGGAACATCTTATTCTATCATTAGATTTGCTAATGGCTTTCCCGCATTTCCCGCCAAAACCGAACTCGCTACCCCACAAACAGGCCCGCCTGCCCGCCCCTGCGGACATATCGCGAATGTAACTCCCGGTAATACCTGAACTTACACGTCAGTCCCGCGGCAGGTTGCGGTACCACGTGAAATACATCACCCCCGCCGCTGCACCGGCCACGCCAAGACACGCCGCCGCCGGCTTATACCATCGCCCCACCAGATACATCGGAGCCAGGTAGATACATGCAATCACGACCATCCCCAGCACCACGTTGACCACAGCCAACCATGCACTCTCCGACGCATCGGCCGCCTCCTTTCCCCTTAACCCCGTTTCCTCGCGCACTGCCCCCCAAAGGCCGAACGGCCTCACCGAATTATAGAAGTTCACCAGTATTTCGCGGTCCACTGGCGGCGTGAGCACCGAAACAGCCGCCGAAATCCCCAGCGAAGCCCCGCTGATCAGCGCAAAACTCCACCACGCCGGCATTTCCGGCCTGAAAAGCACCGCTAACGACAGCAGCAGACCCGCCAGTGTGCCCGCTGAATACCCCCACCCGTTCATCCGCCACCAATACCACCGCAGCACGTTGGGCACCAGAACCGCCGCCCCCAACGCCATCATTATCCAGTTCCATATCTGGGCAATCGATTCCGCCAGAGAACCTGCTGCAATCCCGAACAGCACTACAAAAACCGTCGCAAAATAGCTGAAGCGCACCGCCTGCCGATCGTCCGGCCTGTAACGCTCCAACGGCTGCCAGATATCACGCACGATAAACGACGCGGCACTGTTGACCGTCGACGAAAACGTCGACATGAACGCTGCAAACAGCCCCGCCAGAACCAGCCCGCGCACACCCGCCGGCATGCAATCCCGCAAGACCATCGGCATCACCTTTTCCGGGTCCCCCGTGCCCGAAAACGTCGTCAACGCCAGCAAAGCGATCCCGGCCGCCATCGCCCACCGCACAATCAGGAATATGCTCCACGCGGCCCCCACTTTCGCCGCGTCCCGAGCATTTCGGGCGGCAAGAAACCGCTGAAAATCGTACATCTGTGCCGGCCCGCCGGCATTGAGCAGGAGCCCCTTGACAACCCACAAGATCACCATCGCCCCAAAAAACTCAAATGCCGCATTTTCCGCCCCTGCAAAGGCCTCGATCCGCCACGGAATCGCAAGCGACGTCCAGTCCGCCGGCAGTGCCGCAAGAGCCTCCGGCGTGACCCTGGCCCATGCGATATATGCGATCACAATGCCGCCGGCGGTCAGGATGATCGTCTGAACAACATCGGTAACGACCACGCTGTACAGCCCGCCCACAAGCACGTACAGGGTGGTCGCTCCCATTATGGCAATGGCCAGAACAGCCCCCTCGTGATGCGTACACAGGTCCTGCAGCCACACGGCCGACGTCATCTCCGCCACCCGTTCCAACGGAACGTAGACCGAAGCGAATTTGCCAATCCCCTGGAACGCATACCCGATGAAGCTCGTCAGCGTAATCACCGCCATGATCGCATACGTCATCCGTGCAAACACCCCCGCCGGTCCCCTCCCGAACCGCGTCAGCATCCACTCGGCCGCCGTCATGACGTTGGACCGCCGCACCCACTTGCCCATGTACGCCAGAAAAAACGCCCCCATCAGAAAGCCCCACATCCAGTGGTGCCACATCGACTTGAACCCAAGAACGAACAGAATCGACACGATCCACATCGTCCCCGTGATGTCGAAATTCGACACCGACCCGCTCATCGCCAGCGCCAGCCAGTGAATCGACTTATCCCCCAGAAAATACGCATTAAGGTCGCGCGAGGCCCGCCGCTGGTACCAGAACCCCAGCGCAATCATCGCCGCAAAGTAGACCGCAACAATGATCCAATCAACAGCTTCCATAGTTCCTCAAAGGGGGGGTGCCAGCCACTGGAACGAAGCGCAAGTGGCTGGCTGCTTGCCAACTCGCGCCGCCCTGAAGAGTTTGGGATTTCTTCATTTGGTCATTCGAATTTGTTTCGTATTTCGAGATCCGTGCTTAGATTTCGTTTCCCGAACCGCTTTGAACATGGCGACGATATTCTCCGGCGGCACATTCGCCAGGACATTATGCACCTGCTGAAAAACAAACCCTCCGCCCGGCGCCAGGATCTCCACCTGCCGTTTCACATGCTCCCGCACCTGCTCCGGCGTGCCGCTGCCCAACACCTCCCGCGTATCGCACCCCCCGCCCCAGAACGTGATGCGGTCGCCGAAATCCCGCTTCAAGCCCACCGCATCCATCCCCTTGCACGTAATCTGCACCGGGTTAATCGCATCCAGCCCCGCATCGATCAAGTCCGGAAGCAACTCCCGCACGCCACCGCAGCAGTGCAGATGCACCTTCACATCCGCCAACTCCTTCGCCCGCCGCCACATCCGGGCGTGATACGGCTTGTAATACCGTCGGTACATTTCGGGGCTCATCAACGGCCCGTTCTGTCCGCCCAGATCATCTCCGAACAGAACCACATCGATGTATGGCCCCACCGCGGCCAGCCACTTCTCCAAATTCTTCATGTGGATCGCACACAAGGCCTCGCTTAGCCGGATCACCTGCTCCGGATACAGCCCCATGTACATCAGGTAGTTATCCATGCGATACAGCCACTGCGGCAATTCGAACATGTTCCCCCCGAACAGCCCCACAATCGCCCGGTCCGTGCGCTCCCGCAGCCGCCTGGCCCCATGGGCCAACTGCCCCTCCGGATCGTCCGGCGAGATATGCGCCCCCGGGTGCGGCGTACCCGACCAGATCGTCCGCCCCAGCACCTCCTCCAGGTCGGCGAAATCGTCATCCGCAATCCCGCGCTTCGCCAACGGCCAGTACGTCTGCTCGAAGTACAGCACCCCCTTCTTCTGTACCCCTAATTCCACCCCGTCGTCCGTCAACAGATACCAGTCCTCGCCCCGCTTTTCCAGGTTGATGTAGTACGGCACCTGGCACGGCGTCCCGTCCGGCAGCACCCAGTCCTTCCAATCGCTGTCCTCGGTCAGAAAGCCCCGCCCCATCTCCACCACGTCGATGCCGAACAGGTCCAGCACGTCCTCATCCACGATCGCCAACTGCTGCACCATGTCGTAAACGCGAATAGGCCGCTCCGGCAGCCCCAGATGCTTTCGCAGCTTGGCATAAGCAATGGCCGCAATCCCCGACGACCGATGCCCCGAAAAATCCACCGCAACCCCATCCGGCTGCTTGTGACTCAACGATGTCCGTACGCGTTCTCTGGACTTCATTCCGCCGATCCTTCCGACTCAAAAAATAGGGACAGGCACCTGTTTTCGCGCCTTAAGTCGCACTGCCGCTGCGCACCGCATAAATCTTGCCGCCGCGTTTCGTCGCGTCGTACGGGCGTCCCTCGCGGGCGCCCGCGCGCCAACGCAATCTCACTTCACCGTCTCTCGACCCGCAAAGTCACACTCTCCCAAGGCACCAACTCAATGCCATCGTGCAACTCTTTAACAGGCTCTTCATTGAGATTACTCAACCACAGGCGCGGCTGCACATGCAGCATCGGGTTCCCACCCGCACCGGCTTTTTGCTTTCGGCCTGAAGCGTTGAACAACCGCACAATCACCGCCTCGCCATCTTCAGAAGGTTTCAGCACGGTAGCAATGACTCCCTCCGGACCAACCGCATAATACATCCCGCCCAGTGCTCCACTCGCCGGTGCTGGCACCGCAAGCAACGGACAACTCCGTTCCATCCCGAACCGCGTCGCCGACGACGAATCGTGCACACCGTGCGGCCGAATGGCGTAACGGAAAACATGCTCGCCCGACTGCGATGCCTTGTAGTTCGTCTCCCAATAGTTATTCATCACATAAGAGTAGAACGTCGTTGACGGCTCAAGCTCACGAATCCAGCCAACCGGCGACCGAGGATCATTGGTAATCCGCCCGATCTCGATCAGCGGCGCATCCACCGTCGCCCACGTCACGCCGTAATCGTCATTGGAAATATCCACCCACCGCTGCACGGTGAAGTAATTCTTGCACGCGCCGGGTAACTGGTCCACCTCAGGCTGCACCACCGCCCACGGCGTATCCATCCGCAGCACACCGCCAGGCACATTGAACGCAAATCCCAAATGCACCGCCTCCTGCGCATATACGTTCTTCTTGTCAAGAACGTCAGTGACTTCCACATAGTCCAGGCCGTCGACGAGGCGATACGTCCGAACAAGCTTGTTGCACCCCGGCGCATCCGACGTAACCTCCAACGACGCCACCAACGGCCCCTTGTCCACCGCCCGAATCGTCACCGTCCCGTTGCGCTTCGGGTCCTTCGGATCGCGCCCTTCGACATAGAAGTAGCTGTTCAGCCCCCCGCCGTTGGCATCCACCAGTTCGCCGTCAATCCCCTTGCACTTGAGACTCGCAATCGCCCCGGTCTTCTCATCGATCGACACCGTGATGATCCCGTTGCTCAGTGTATTCCCACTGACCTTCGCAGAGCCTCGCGCTAAGGCGTTGCCTTCCCCAATACCGAAGTGGGCCGCCCCAAAGCCCATGACATGGTCAGCCACAAACGCCAGTTCCCCGCTCGCCAGCCGCTGCGAAGGCACAATCTTTTCCCCCGCCCGCACCTGATCGCCCGCCGTCGCCATCTCCCGGGGCAGCACAACCAGGTCCGTCCGCGGCCACGAACACGTATTAAACACCTGCACCGCTTCAACTGGCCCATCCTTGTGCAGGATATGCTCCACCGCCTGCGCCAAAAGCGCCTTCGACTGCCGGTCCGCCTCCAGCGCAAACGCCTGCTTGATCGCCCACTGCTGCTTCGTGAAGTCGCACTCCGGGTCAGAAATACTGTTCCACGACCCCCATGTATGCTCGTTGTAGAGAAGCACCTCGCGCCACGCCGCGTGAAACGCCTCGGCCGGATACTCGGCGGGCTTGCCTATCCCCTCATCGTACCCGCTGCTGTAGCCGGGCCGCTTACTGGCCGCCAAGACGGCAAACAGCGCCTGCGCCTGCACCAGACGCTCCGCCGCCGCCCGGTTCAGCGCCGTCTCCCTCGCCGAAGACGCCGCCCCATCCTCCCAATACGGCGTAAAGTCGCCCCGCACCGCGGGCACCTTCTCCCCATAACGCCGCTCGAACTCCGCAAACATCTGCGACGGCGACGCAATAATCATCCGCGGATATGCATATTTCTCGTTCCATGCCTTCACCATATCCGGAAGCTGCGGATCCGGCGGCCCGTTGTCCGACCCTATGTTGTACCGTACCTGCACAATATCATACGGAAACGCCTTCTGCTCCAGCCGCTTGAGGTAATCGAATATCTTGCTCTCCTCCAGCTTCCGGGTAATCTCCGTATAGTTTAAGCCCGTATGGAACCACGAATACCCCATCCCCGCCATCCAGCACAGCACCCGCTCCTTGCCCGACGGCGACTCCCAATAGAAAGGCTTGTCCCCCCACTCTGAAAGCGTATACCCGATCCGGTGCCCGAAATTCGGCCCTATGGAAAAATACTTCACCCCGCTCTGCGCCAGCACGGGCACAATCCCCCACGTGTACCCCGGCACATCCGTAATCATGGCCGAATCAATCGTAAGCCCGTGTTTCTTCGCCAGCCTCCGTGCAAACCCGGTCAGCTCCAGCAATTCCTCCGGCCTGCACAGCGCCGTAAGCTCGTTCCCGTACAGCGCATCCAGTCCTATGTAGCCCTTCTTCACCGCATCGATGAACCGCTGCTGCTTCTCCGGCGTCGCATTCTTCAAATAGCTGTCCACCGCCCAAAGCCCCTCCGGCAGCCACTTGAACCGCGCCTCCGGCGGATAGTCCTTCGTCTTCTCCCCCAACTCGATCGCCTGCTCCAGAAACCGCCACTGCATCTGCTCCACTTCGGTCTGCACATGCGTGTACCCGATGTCCAGATGCGTCTGGTGCAGCAGGTAAACCTCCCACCTCCGTACCGGCGTCAGCGCAACGTTCTTCTCTGCCAGGACCTCACCCCCGACCTCCACCCGGACCCCAACTTGCGTCGGCCCCTGCACCGCCGGCACAAGCCCCTCGATCACCTGCAGCCCCGAGACCAGCCGATGCCCTTGCGCAAGGCCCCGGTCTGCGACAACCTCCGCCTCAACCGGATCCCCCGCGTGCGTCACCGACGCCAGAACCGGCTGATACAGTTTGCCCTCGCGCCGCACCAGGTACGGCCGCGTAAACACCTCCTGTACCGCCGTCATCCTCTCAATCGCAGCCGCCTCCACGCCGGCCGGCGCCGTCAGCCGCAGATAGTCATAAAGCACCCAGCTCCCATCCAACGAAGTAATTGTCAATGTGTTATTGCCCGCCCGCAATGCCTGCGCATCCAGCGGAACCCGCATCACGTACTCCCGCCCCTTGTCCACCTGCCCATACGCCGAAGCATCCCCCGCCCCCTTCGGCGTCTGGTGCACCACCGCCGCCTCATTCAGCTTCACCTCGAGCTTCGGCGGCACAGTACTGTGCGTATCCACAAAGTCCACCAAAAGCTCACAGGCCCCTTTCGCCCGCCCCTTCACCGCAAACAGGATCGCAAGCGTATGCCGCCTGCTGCCCGCCCAGACATCCGCGGGCCCCGGCTGGATATACGGAAAGCCCTTCTTCGCCTCCGAATGCCCCACAACATACATCGCCCCCGCCGCAAAACGCTGCGAATATCCCTCATGCCCCGCACGCCCCAAGGCAAACTCCTGCGTATCGTTATCCGCCACCCCAATCTCCCAGAGCACGCCAGCGCCCGCCGATGCACAAAGCGCCCCCACCAGCACCGCCGCCCGCAAAAAACCGGAGAAACACGCAGGACTTCTGTCAGACCTCAATCCGCCGCTCATAACTGCCTCCTTCGCATGGGTGAAACCGTCGCCCTTAAACCGCTGCGGGCGCCAAATCGCTATTTCCCAAAAATACCACGTTGGTCGCCGAAACACAAGCGCGCCTGCCCCTCAAGCCCCCGACCCCAATAATCCGATAATTGTATAAAGGGGTACGGACATTCAGCCGGGGGAATCATGAACATCCTGATGATGACCAACACCTATCGCCCGTACGTGGGCGGCGTGGCCCGATCAGTCGAGGCCTTCACCGAAGAATTCCGCCGCCGCGGCCATCGCGTCCTTGTCGTCGCCCCCCGCTATGAAAACGCCCGCGACGACGAGCCTGGCCTCATCCGTGTCCCCGCAATCCAGAACTTCAACGGCAGCGACATGTCCGTCCGTGTCGCCATACCGGGCCTCCTCGCCGCCAAGCTGGCCAACTTCGCACCCGACGTCGTTCACGCCCACCAGCCCTTTCTCATGGGCGATGCCGCCCTGCGCGTCGCCGTCGGCCGCAACCTGCCGCTGGTCTTCACCTATCACACGATGTGGGAATCCTACGGCCACTACGTCCCCGGCGACAGCCCCGTCATGCGCCGCTTCATAGTGGCGCTGGCCACCGGTTATGCCAACCTCTGCGACACCGTCATCGCCCCGAGCCGCAGCATCCGCAACCTGCTCATGTCACGCGGCGTGCAGTCGCCGGTTGCCATCATCCCCACCGGCATCGAAGTGGACCGCTTCGCCGAAGGTGACGGCAACGCCTTTCGCCGCCGCACCGGCATCCCCGCTGGCGCTTACGTCGTCGGCCACGTCGGACGGCTCGCCAGGGAAAAGAACCACTCCTTCCTCGCCCGCGCCGTCGCCCGCTTCATAGGCGACGCGGACAACCGGTACTTCGTCGTCGTAGGCGACGGCCCCATGCGCGAACACATTGAAACGATCTTCGCCGACTGCGGACTCACCGACCGCCTCTTTGCCGTCGGTCGACTCGAAGGCAAACACCTCATCGACGCGTACGCCGCCTTCGACGTCTTCGCCTTCGCATCCAAGACCGAAACACAGGGCCTCGTCCTCATCGAAGCCATGGCCGCCGGCGTGCCCGCCGTCGCACTCGACGCCCGCGGCGTACGTGAAGTCGTCCGCGACCGACACAACGGCGCCATCCTCAACGACCAGGACGTCGACGCCTTCGCCGACGCCCTCGAATGGATTGCCTCGCGCTTCCCCGATGAGCGCCGCCAACTCGCCGAAAATGCGGTCCAAACCGCACGCCGCTACCAACTGGACCGCTGCGCGGCGCGCACGCTGCAGCTCTACCAGAATGTCATTCACATCAAGAAGGAAAAACCCGCCGCCGACACCCTCTGGGAAAGCGCCATGCGCAAACTCAATGCCGAATGGAAGGTCTGGTCCGCCCGCGCCAAAGCCGGCGCAGAAGCCCTCTCCGCCACCGCCCACCACTCCTGAACCCGCCGCACCAGACCGCAGACAGACACCATTCTCCACAGGCCGCCGTTCTTGAACAGAGCACGCCCGGTTCAATCCGCCGTGGTCTCATGATCCGACGGCGCTCTTGCGTACATCGCCTCGGTCCGCTCACAGGCCGTCATCGTGTCCGGCCATGCAAATTCCGCCCGCACCAACGGATGATCCGACACTCCCGGCGGCAGAACCTCCGACCCGACGCACTTCAGCCCCCGATAGATAATCCAGTCGATAAGCTTGCGCCCCCGCAGCATGTAATCGGCATCCACCGCCGTCTCCACGTCCGGCCGGTCCAGAAACGCGCGCAAAACCGGATTGTCGCTGTTGTTGTTCAAATCCCCCATCAGAATCGCCGGCTCGTCCAGCGCCAGAAACAAATCAATCACCGCCTCAAGTTGAGACGGGTCGCGGCTGTCCCTGGCGATATGCGTCACGAGAACATTCACCGTCCCCTTCGAATGCGCAACCTTTAACAACACCACGTTACGTCTCGGCTGCAGCCCGATGCTCGCCAGCGGGATGCGCATCCATCCATCGATCGGCAGCCGCGACAACACCGCACTGCCGAAGTCCGGCCGACCCCACAGAATCTCCGTCGGCGCATAAAGCCACGGCATGTCGAGCTTCTCGCCCAAAGTCTCCGCCTGGTTCGGGGCAAACAGTGTCGGCCCCGCAACCTCATTGAGCCCCGCGAAGTCAACCCCCTTCAGCATCTCCGCCGTACGGTTCAGATCCCTTCGCCCATCCGAACCCTTGCCGCTGTGAATATTGTAGATCGCCACGGTAAAGCGATCCTCGTCGGCTGCGTGCGTCTTCGACCCCGCAACCGCATTCAGACTCTCGCCCGAGGCCGGCCCGGCGTGCCGCGTCACCGTCAGCCACAGTATCCCCGCCACCCCGGTGTACAGCAGCAGCAGTTTCACGCCTGCCGCCCGCCCGCCTCTTGCACCCTTCGCCTTCTTCTGATGCGTCTCGCTCATGTCGTTCGCCTCCTTGTCTGCCGACGTCGACCGCCCCCGCGGCCGCTGGCGCCCTGCCCTTTTCTTGTTCCCATCGTCGCCCGTCACTTCACTGCCGCGCTGCTGGCGGCGTTCGTTCGCTCTGCAGATCCGGCCCATGCTTGTACCGCCTTTAATTCCATATTGTGAGTCCGCACCCCACTCCCACGGCGTCCGGGATCTGTTAACCATCCCCCGCTTCAGAAACGCTGCTGGGCGTGTACACTCACCCCCAAAAAGCCTTAACCATTATTCGCCAGATTCTTACCAGATGCCACATGGCATTTTGCTCACCCACACATGCTTTTTCGAAATGACCGCCGCAGCCGCCAACACGTTGGTTCTGCAAAGTTGCCGCGCGGACACCGTGCCTCCGGCCCCCCCGATCGACGCGCTGAAAATTTTGCAAAATAATCACAGTTCATTTGACAAACACCAAATCCATGGTATAATATACAGTCATGAGAAGAGAGCCAGAAAAACGAACTCAATCAGAAGCAATTGTGCTGCCGGAAAATAACCAGGTTTGGTAAAATTGGCAGTTTGGTTATCGGAGAAGAGATATGGCGAATAATTCGACCTGTTACATTTTGATCGCAATTTTGTCTTTCATCTCAGCCCTGCCGGCAACCTCCGCCGGGCAGTCTGCCGGAGCCGCTCCGACATGCGCCATCCTGCCCTGCCGGCTCTCGCAGCCGGCCGCCCGTCCCGGCCTCGGAGTCACGCTCACCTACCGCTGGCAGGCCGCCCCGCTTGACCGCGACCTCACCGTCTTCGTCCACGTCCGCGCCGCCGACGGCCGCATCGCCCTTCAGGACGACCACACGCCCCCCATCCCCACCTCGCGCTGGTCCGGCCGCGTCGAATACGAACGCACCATCGCCTTCCCGACCGACATGCCCGAAGGCACGTACTCCATCGTCGCGGGCCTCTATGACCGCAGCAGTAACACCCGCCACCCGCTGAAACCCGGCCCCGGCGTTACCCCCATCAAGAATGACCCCACCGCTTACAAGATCGCCGCCGTCAAGGTCGACGCACGCGCCCCCATGCCCAAACTGCCCCCGCCAACCCTTAACCTCGACGGCTGGCGCCTCACCTTCTCCGAAGAATTCGACGGCCCGTTGGACATCTCCGCCTGGGGCCCGGGCACTCGCTGGATCGCCCACACCCCCTATGCCGGCGACTTCGGCGACGCCCGCTTCACCGACCCCCAGCCCGGCTTCCCCTTCACCGTCACCGACGGCGTCCTCCGCATCGAAGCAAGGAAGGAAAACAACCGCTGGCGTTCCGGCCTCATCTGCTCCGTCGACAAGAACGGCGACGGCTTCGCCCAGCAGTACGGATACTTCGAAATGCGTGCCAAATTTCCCCCCGGCCCCGGCACATGGCCCGCCTTCTGGCTGCTCGGCCTGCCCAAACTCCGCGACCCATCCGTCACCCAGATCGAGATCGACGTCGTCGAGCAGTATGGTCGAAACCCCTGGGCCCTCCACACCAACGTGCACCTCTGGTATCCCGACAAGCGTCACACAGCCGAAGAAGCAAAACACTTCGTACCGGGCATGACAGAAGACTTCCACACCTACGGCGTCATGGTCGACGAACAGAACATCACCTTCTATTACGACGGCGTACAAATCCGCCAGACCAGGACACCGCCCGAAGCAAACGTCCCCCTCTACATCCTCGCAAACCTGGCCTTGGGCGCCGGCTGGCCTATCGACAAGACCCCCAATCCTTCATACATGTACATAGACTACATCCGCGCATACGCCAAACCCTGAGGCGACCGCGCGCCCGTCGAAAAAAACAGGAACAAGGCATCCTTCGCCGCCGGCAGTTTTTCAGAGCAGCGATTTGGCGAGATCAACGGCGCTTGCCGCGTCGGGTGCATAGCCGTCGGCCCCGATCTTGTCGGCGTAGCCCTGCGTGACCGGCGCGCCGCCGACCATGACCTTGGCGGTAATGCCGGCCTCCTTGAAAGCCTTGATCGTCTTCTCCATGGCGGGCATGGTCGTGGTAAGCAGGGCGCTAAGGCCAATGACCTGCGGTTTGACCGCCTGGACCTTGGCGACGAAATCGGCCGGGCTGACATCGACACCCACGTCGGTCACCTCGAAACCGGCGCCCTTGAGCATCATCACAACAAGGTTCTTGCCGATATCATGCAGATCGCCCTGCACGGTGCCGATGAGGGCCTTGCCCATTGGCTGCACGCCCGCTTCAACAAGCTTGGGTTCGAGGATTTCCATGGCCATCTTCATGGCCCGGGCGGCGATAAGGACTTCCGGAATGTAGACCTCGTTGGCTTTGAAACGCACACCAATATAGTTCATGCCGGCGATAAGCCCGTCGGCGAGAATAGTGCCCGGATCGATTCCCTCGTCGATTGCCTGGCGCGTAATTTCGACGGCTGTATTATGGTCACCCTTAATGACCGCCTCGCTGAGTGCCTTCAGATCTGCCATATCGTCTACCTCACAAACAAATGATCCATATCCATTCGAACCGCAAGCAGGCATCTTTTTACCCGCTGCGGCATGATAAAGCAAGCATTTTGACCAAAAAAGACTTTTCAGGCGGTATTTGGTAATACTGCCCGCGGCGCGGCATTCCGTGCCTCGGCCCCGTCTGCGGCAAACCGGAATACGGCCCGGGCGTAGATCCTTTTCAATGCTTGTCCTGCACGCGCCGGTCGGATAGACTGCCCGGCCGGCACCGGGCCGTTTTATTTCCAGTTCTGCTGGTATCAGGATGCGAATATGCGTTTGAAGTTTGTGGTTTGCAAGGTCTTGCAGCGGGAAGCGTATCTCTGTGCGGCCCGCTCACAAAATGTCGTAGACGTCGTGCTGATGCCGCAGGGCCTCCATAACGAGCCGGACAAACTGCGGACGTGCGTCCAGGACGAACTGCGGCGAACGTCCGACGTGCAGCAGCGGCCATATGACGCCGTCCTCCTGGGCTATGGCCTGTGCAGCCACGGAATCGTCGGCCTCTCGGCGACCATCCCGATCGTTGCAGTACGGGGCCATGACTGCATCACGCTCCTGCTGGGCTCACGCAGGAAGTACCAGGATTATTTCGATTCGCACCGCGGCGTTTACTGGTACAGCCCCGGATGGATCGAAAGCGGGACCCAGCCCGGCCGCGAACGGTACGCGCGCCTCCTGGCGGAGTATCGCGCAAAGTACGGGCCCGACAATGCCGAGTACCTCATGCAGATGGAGCAGGGCTGGATGAAGGAATACGGCTGGGCGACCTACGTCGACTGGGGCTGGCCGCAGAGCGAAACATGGAAGAATTACACGCGAGAGTGTGCGAAATTCCTCAACTGGAACTATGACCAGCTCGAAGGCAGCCCATCGCTCATGCAGCGAATGGTCGACGGCCAATGGGACGAAGCAGACTTCCTCGTCGTGCAGCCCGGCCGGCGAATCGCCGACGATCTGCCCAACCCGGGGATCATCCGCGCCGAGTCGGTGGATTGACTACGGTATCAGGTACGTTGCGACTCAAGGCATGTCCTGTCGAGCCTGACGCCTTTGCGGCGCCCTGATGTGCGGTGGATGTGTGCGGGGAGGAGTCGGGGGCCGCCGGAGTTTGAGGGGGTGCTTTGACCATAAGGGCAGTGTTTTTTTCGATGCGGTCCGAATGAGGCCGGCGTCGGGTGTTTTGCTGCGCTTTGGGGAGATTGCTCTGTCCGGTTCGTCGGGATCTTCTTCGGGATGGGGGTTTGGGCAAGCATGCGGCGGTATGCGGCGAATGTACAGTGAAAGACAGTGAATGCGCAGTGAAAGGCAGTGATCTTGCGGTGAAAGGAGGAGATTCTGCGGTTATGTGCGGTGAGTGCGCAAGGAAAGGTGGAGATTCTGAAGGTATATGCGGCGAACGCGCGGGCAAAGACGGTCAAAGTACAGCGGTGTGCGTTGAGGCGATTGCGCAGGGAAAGCCGGCGAATGTGCGGTGAAAGACAGTGATTGCGCAGTGTTGCTGCGGTGAAAGGAGGGGATTCTGCGGTTATGTGCGGTAAGTGCGCCGGGATATGCGGCGAACGCGCGACCAAGAGCGGTCAATAGTTGCGGTGTGCGGTGAACACACAGGACGCGGATTTCAGGCGAAGGCCGATGATGTCTATCTGAGGGTGTGAAAAGAACTGTGTAAACGGTCATGGAATTGTTAAGCTTTCTGACAGGAAAGGAATTCTATGGACCGGAAGACACAGGAACAATTGATTGATGAGTTATTGAAAGACTACAGCGGCCCG
>Ga0209407_1000454_pt1 | contig 53752 bp, 34 predicted proteins | sample AD_JPNHG3_MetaG_FD_184410 | JGI IMG/M metagenome (GOLD analysis project Ga0209407, IMG submission 184410) | Active sludge microbial communities of municipal wastewater-treating anaerobic digesters from Japan - AD_JPNHG3_MetaG (SPAdes) (version 2) | ecosystem: Engineered > Bioreactor > Anaerobic...
GTTGCAAGAATGGGAAAATTTAGCTCGGACAACGTCATTAGTCAATACGCAGAAGAAATTTGGAATTTAAAACCAGAAAAAATCTCTACAAAATAATTTTCTTACAATATTCAATATTAGAAAACAATGAATTTTAAAAAGTTAATTGCTCATTTTACTATGTTAAAAATGGACAATTAACTTTTTAAAGTTATAGGTGTTCAAAAATACAATTAATTTTTAAAATTACAGGTTATCACATATAAAACAATGCATTTAAATTTTTTTTTAGTAATTATAAGTAATCTTTGTATATAGGTTTATTATGGCAGTAAATTATCAAGAAGATGATATTGTTTCTTTAGATTGGCGAGAACATATTCGCTTTCGTCCTGGAATGTATATTGGAAAACTAGGAAATGGAAGTGCCTCAGACGACGGCATTTATTTAATGATCAAAGAAATCTTAGACAATGCAGTGGATGAATTTGTCATGGGATTTGGGAAAAAAATCTTGCTAGATATTGAAAAAAATAAAGTACGTGTGCGTGATTTTGGGCGTGGAATTCCATTAGGGAAAGTATATGACTGTGTGGCACGCATCAATACTGGTGGAAAATATGATTCTGGTGCATTTAAAAAATCTGTAGGATTAAATGGTGTTGGCACAAAAGTTGTCAATGCCTTGTCAAAATATTTTATGGTAGAATCTGTTCGAGATGGTGAATCCCATTGCCTTGAATTTAGCAAAGGTGAATTAACACATGACCATAAAATTCGCAAAAAACTCGATACAGAAAACGGAACAGAAGTTGTTTTTATTCCTGATGAAAGTTTATTTGGACAATTTGAATTTACTAATGATTTTGTAGAAAGCATGGTCTGGAATTATGTGTATTTAAACACTGGACTATCTATTATATTGAATGGGAAAAAATTCTATTCCACAAATGGATTGTTTGACTTATTGGAAAAGAAAATAGGAGATGATACTATTTATTATCCCATCATACATTTAAAATGCAAAGATCTAGAAATTGCATTTACACATGGGAAACAATATGGAGAACAATATTTCAGCTTTGTCAATGGGCAATATACTCCCCAAGGTGGTAGCCATCTACTTTCTTTTCGAGAAAGCCTTGTCAGAGTAGTACGAGAATTTTATAAAAAAGACTTTGATAGTGCAGATATACGAAGCTCTATTATCGCTGCAATCAGTATTCGAGTCGAAGATCCTATTTTTGAATCACAAACTAAAACAAAATTAGGATCCTTGAATATGGGGAAAGATGGCGTTACTATTCGTTCTTTTATTAATGACTTTCTAAGACAAGATCTAGACAACTTTCTACATAAAAATACAGATACTGCCAATGAACTATTAAAACGAATTCTAGAATCAGAAAAAGAGAGAAAAGAAATTGCAGGAATTCGAAAAATAGCAACACAACGTTCTAAAAAAACTACATTTTTCAACAAAAAATTACGAGATTGTCGATACCATTTTGATGAAGATGGTCGTAAAAAAGATGAAACCATGATCTTTCTTACAGAAGGGGATTCTGCAAGTGGATCACTCACACAAGCACGAGATGTAGATACACAAGCCATATTCAGCCTACGAGGGAAACCATTAAATACATTTGGATTGACTAAAAAAATTGTCTATTCCAATGAAGAATTCCATTGCTTACAACACGCATTAAATATTGAAGATGGACTAGATGGTTTGCGTTATAAATACGTCATCATTGCCACAGATGCCGATGTAGACGGTATGCACATACGACTTCTTTTATTGACGTTTTTTTTGCAATTCTTCCCTGAATTAGTTCGTAAAGGTCATCTTCATATATTAGAAACTCCACTTTTCAGAGTTCGCACACGCCAACAAACATTATATTGTTATAATGAGAGTGAAAGAGACATAGCCATTCAAAAACTTGGGAAAAATTCTGAAATTACAAGATTCAAAGGATTGGGCGAAATATCTCCTGTAGAATTTCGAAGATTTATTCAAGAAGATATCCATCTTACCCCTGTTCTGATTAAAGAAGATAAACCCATAAAAAAAACGCTCGAATATTATATGGGGAAAAACACACCAGAAAGACAACAATTTATCATTGAAAATCTACAAACAGAATAAAGGAACAATCCATGAATGAATTAATATGGTTCGGATTTCTATTTTTAGACTTATCCATGGTTTTACTTCTATTTTATCTATTTGAAAAACAAGGTGTATATGGCGTGATTGTCATGAACATCATTTTATGCAACATCCAAGTTGCAAAAAATGTAGAACTATTTGGTCTCACTGTAACATTAGGAAATATTTTATATGGTAGCATCTTTTTTTCTACAGATATACTTAGTGAATTCTATGGGAAAAAAGAAGCACAACAAGCCGTCTACCTTGGCTTTGCCGTTTTAGTATTAATGACTATATACATGCAAATTGCCCTTCTCTTTCAACCAGCTCCTAGTGACTTAGTAGACCCTCATTTGCAAGGCATTTTCGGACTTGTACCACGCATTGCACTTGGTAGTCTTGTAGCATATCTCCTTTCCCAATGCCATGATATTTGGCTATATCAAGTTTGCAAAGAATGGACAAAAGGGAAACACTTATGGCTACGAAATAACCTTGCTACCTTATCTAGCCAAGCTATAGACTCCGTAGTTTTCTGTATCATTGCTTTCTATGGACTTTATGATACAAAAATTTTGATCGAAATTGTGATAACAACATTCCTATTCAAAGCCATTGTTGCTCTACTAGATACTCCATTTCTCTATCTCGCCCGAAAAATCTTCAGACTAAAATATTCCCATAACAAAACTCAAAAATAATTTTTTTATTTTGAAAAATTTTTTGAAAAATTTCCCTATATTTTTTTGAAATGCAATTTGCATAAAAAAAGTAGCTATTTTACTAGTACAATAGCTACTTTTTTTGTTAATCTTAAATTTAAAAATATTTACTACCTAGCAAAGAATCCTTTCTTAAGCATATTTACTCAGAGCTTTTAATAGGAAACTAAACAGCATTAATGCTGTTTCTATGTATATCACTTAGAATATATTATAATAGAACTAAAATAAACTCTGCTCTTAGTGCCTCTTCTAGAGTGCTTCATAGTATAATTATATAGTACAAATAAAGAAAAATAACTCTGCTCTTAATACATCTTTCTGAGAGTTTAGTAGTACAAATAAAGAAAAATAACTCTGCGTGTATTGCTCTGAAAGTTTGGTAGTATAAATAAATTATTTATTAGTAAAACTGGGTAACTTTTTTTTGTATATCTTCAGGAACAGGAGCATATTCTAATGGTTCCATTGTATATGTTCCACGCCCTTGTGTGAGACTACGAAGTTTATCAGCATAGCCAAACATTTCCGCAATGGGCACTTTACCAGAAATAATTTGTATATCGTTATGTGTTTCTACATTTTGAATTTCGCCTCGACGACTACCAATATGACTAATCACATCGCCCATGTAAGTATTTGGTGTCTGAACTTGGAACTTCATAATAGGTTCAAGAAGAAGATAACCAGCTTTTTCTAGTGCTTCTTTAACTGCATGATGAGCTGCTGCAACAAAGGCTTCTTCTGTAGAATTAACAACATGGTCTTGGGCATCTAAGATAGTAACTTTAATATTGATAAGAGGATAGCCACCTAGTTCACCACTTGTAACGGCATTTTTTATTCCTTCTTCTATAGACGGAATAAATTGTTTTGGAATTTGATCTTTTTGAAGATTATTTTTAATTTCAAGATTTTTTCCATCTGATGGTTCTACTCGAACTTTGACAAATGCATAATGTTCTTTGTTACCAAATTGTCTTTGGAATAGATGTTCTGCCTCTGCAGTTCCTATAATAGTTTCTCTATAGGAAACTCTTGGCTGTCCAATGTTGACTTTTAAGTTATGTTCTTTTTGAATTCTACTACACACAATGTCTAAGTGGAGCTCTCCCATTCCTGAAATTAAAATTTGTGCATGTTCTTCATCATAATTATAATGAAATGTAGGATCGTCTTTTGCCATGATTTTGAGTGTATCTAGTAAATTGTCTTTATCAGCTACTGTTTTTGGTTCAATAGATTTATTAATGACTGTTTCAGGAAATTCCATTTTTTCTAGCTGAATAGGATGTGACTTATTACATAGTGTGTCGCCTGTCATTACTTCTTTTAAACCCACAATACCTATGATTTCACCTGCCTCGGCAGTTTCACATTTTGTTCTATGGTTAGCGTGCATGTACCAAATTCTATTGACTCGTTCAGTCTTTTTATTTGTTGGATTATAAACTTGCATGCCTTCTGTGAGTTGACCAGAATACATTCTCACATAAGAAAGTTCACCATGTTTATCAAATGTTGTTTTAAAGACAAAAGCACAGAGTTTGTCATCATTATATTTAACATGGACTGTTTTTCCTGTATTGGGTTGGATAGCTGGAATAGCAGGCATATCTTTAGGAGAAGGTAAATAATCAATGATAGCATCTAATAAAGGTTGTACGCCTTTGTAGCGTAAGGAAGCTCCTGTAAAAACTGGTGTAATCTTATTGGCTAGTGTTGCTTTTCGAATAGATTGTTTAATATCTTGTTCTGTAAGTGCGTCTTCTGTATATTTTTCAATAATTTTTTCATCATACATTGCTAATGTGTCAATGAGTTGTTCTTTATATTGTTGAGCTTGTTCTTTATATTCAGTAGGAATGTCATACTCTGTAATAATTTTTCCTAAAGATTCTGTATCATATGTATATGCTTTTTGTTTTAAAATATCAATAATACCTTGGAAATCGCTTTCTTTTCCCCAAGGCATCACCAACACAACAGGATTTGCATGCAATCTTGTGCGTATAGCATCCAGAACGTTTGTAAAAGAAGCACCCGTTCGATCCATTTTATTGATAAATGCAATCCTAGGAACATGATATTTATCTGCTTGTCGCCATACTGTTTCAGATTGTGCTTCTACACCGCCAACAGCACAAAATATGCCAATGGCACCATCTAGTACTCGAAGACTTCGTTCGACTTCTACTGTGAAATCTACGTGTCCTGGAGTATCAATGATATTAATTTGGTAGTCATTCCAAATACAGGTCGTTGCTGCACTTACAATGGTAATGCCACGATTACGTTCATCTTCTAAATAGTCCATGACCGTGTTTCCTTCGTCAACATTCCCCATTTTATGCTCTTTTTCTGTGTAGTACAGTATTCGTTCTGTTGTTGTTGTTTTACCGGCATCAATGTGTGCAATAATGCCTATATTTCTAATTTTTTCTATATCGCCCATGTTTTTCTATTCCTATTTCTAATAATGATAGTTGTATTGGGTCTATTTATCTTGTCGTTATTTTAAAATTTTGAAAACAAAAAAAGCCTGCTTTTTAAAAACAGGCCTTTTTTATCCTATCATAGATGATGACTACCATGCAAAGTGAGCAAATGCTTTATTGGCTTCTGCCATCTTATGTGTATTTTCTCTTTGTGTGATGGACTTGCCTTGTTTGTTGTAAGCATCTGATAATTCATCTGCCAATCTTTCTGCCATGGGCTTTCCCTTACGTCCGCGGGAAGCAGCGAGAATCCATCTTAATGCCAAAGTAATTTGTCTTTTCTTTTCGATTTCCATTGGAACTTGATAAGTTGCTCCACCAACTCGACGGGAACGTACTTCAATCAAGGGTTTGACATTATTAATAGCTGTTTTTAAAATTTTGAGTTCGTATTGTTCTTCACGAACATTTTTTTCTTCAGATTTTTTCGCAATTTCAGCATTAGCGAATTTTTTTCTTAAAATTTGTAGTGCATCATAGATAATTTTTTGTGCTTTTGTCTTTTTGCCATCTAACATAATATAATTGACAAATTGACTAATAAGCTTGTCTCTATATAGAGGATCTGGTTGCATATAAATCTTTGTAGATTTGAACTTTTTTGACATTCAGCGTTTCCTTTTGTAAAATCCTATGCTTTAGGAAGTTTTGTGCCATATTTGGAACGACCACGTTTTCGATTGGTAACTCCTGCTGAATCTTGAGTACCACGAACAATGTGATAATGAACACCAGGAAGATCCCTTACTCGACCACCACGAACTAATACAATGTGGTGTTCTTGCAGGTTATGACCAATACCAGGGATATAAACAGTAACTTCTTTTCCAGTAGAAAGACGTACTCTTGCAATTTTCCGTAGTGCAGAATTAGGCTTTTTAGGAGTCATAGTCTTAACTTGGATGCAAACGCCTTTTTTCTGTGGACAAGCTTGTAATACTGGAGATTTTCTTTTCTTTACGACTTTTTTACGGCCATGACGAACTAATTGATTGATTGTTGGCATTCAACAAACTCCTAGTATCCAAAATTTTGGATGAATAATAATAAATAGATTGCTAGTTTATATAAACTGACGCTTGTAAAGTTAATTTTTTCAATCACTTATATTTTTTTATTCTTAATTAGTAATTTAATAAGCTAGAAAATTAACCATTTCAAGCAAATAACATTTTTTTGTAAGTCATTATATATTGTTTTTTGATAAAAAGCAAATAAAATATTTGACAACAAAAATATTCTAATATAAATTTTTAGCAAAACTAAAACAAGATAGATTAAAAATTACAATAATTAAACAATTAACTATAAAAACATATATTAATTATAATAATTATTTTTTTATAATTAATATAATTATTGTAATTTTTATATTTCCTTTGAGTCTAGCTACTACTGTATCTTTCCAAAAGACTAGCCCATATCTATTGTACTAATAGTTTCTAAAGATCTAATAAGTATGCTCCCAAGGGAAAATGATTAAAAATATAAAAGTTAGATAGCGAGATTTATTTTGAACTACGTTTAGCACCACGTTTGGCACCACGTTTAGCCTCAGATTTGGCACTACGTTTCGTATCAGATTTAGCATCAGGTTTGGCACTACGTTTCGTATCAGATTTAGCATCAGGTTTGGCACTACATTTCGTATCAGATTTAGCATCAACTTTAGTATCAGATTTAGCATCAGTTGTACATGGCGGTATATCAGCTGTACATGGCGGTATATCAGCTGTACATGGCGGTATATCAGCTGTACATGGTTGAACATCAACTGTATAATGTTGAGCTACAGCTATACATTGTGGGACATCTGCTGTATAATGTTGAACTACAGCTGTATAATGTTGAATTACAGCACAAGGTTGTACATTATCACAAGGTTTAGCACCAGCTGTACAACCACTAAGATCATGCCAGATGGGGATGAGATATTCCTGACTTAAAATTTTGAGTGTAGTACAGAGTGGTACAGCAATGATTAATCCGAAAAGTCCAAAAAGTTTACCACCAATAAGAAGGGATAGGATGACAGTCACTGGATGTAAACTCGTTTTTTGCCCTACAATCCAAGGTGTGAGGAGGAATCCTTCAATAACTTCAATGATTGCGTATATGAAGACAATTAAAAACAAATAGGGGAAATGCATGCCTTTATCTAGCATAACTACTGCTAAATTAGGAATCATGCCTACAAGGAGTACTAAAAAGGGAACTATGCTTACAACAGCCTGTACGATTCCAAAAATTAATCCATATTTTAGTCCAAATAAGGAGAGCAAACCCCATGTGATGAGTCCTTTTATGATACAAATAATAATTTTTCCTCGAAAAAATGAAGATATAGATTCCTGTATTTCTTCGAGTATTTTTATATGTTTTTGTTTATTTTTTTCTGGTATATAGTCATATATTGTAGGCCCCATTCCATGGAATCCTCGAAGAATAAAAAATGTATATAATGGTAGTAGGATAAAGTAGGACATTATAGAAAATAGACTCAATACTGTTGAAAACATGGCTTTGAAGGTTCCTAAGCTAAGATTAAACAGTGTTTTAGAGTTGGCTTTTATACTTTCAGAATCTATGATGAATTCCATAATTGCATCTTTCTCAATTTTTTTAGTAGGATTTTTTTCATTCCAATTCTGTATAATATTTCTCATTCCTTTGATAATGGACGATAGATAAGAAGGATCGTATTTTTTATTTTCATTATGGTCTCTAGTGAGTGGTTCGGCTTCTTCACCTTCATCTACTTCATTATTGTCATTAGCATCTACCCAATCCCATTGTCCATTATTGTTAAGATCCACATATGCATCTCCCTCAAATGCATTTCTATAAAAATAGCTTATTTCAGAACCAATAAGTGGGATGAGAAATAGGAATATAGTAATAATAATAGCTGTTAGAACGATATAAACAGCAAAGATAGTAATGCTTCGTTTAACTTTGAGTTTTTCAAATAAAGTAATAACAGGATCTAAAATATAGGCAAGAACAAGAGAGAGTAGTATGGGGTTAAAAATGGATCGTAATTTATAAGCTATTGTAAATATAAATGCTACAACGGCAAGTAGAATACAAATATTTATTGTAGTTTTTACTGTACGATTGACTGTCATATTGGTCTCCGTTGCATTGGGACTGTCTTTTTATGGAGATTACAAAAAAAAATAAAATATTTTTATATTTTTTCAATATAAAAATATTTATGGTTATTGTCTGATTATTATGTCACTTATTTTTAAATTTTATTCTATACCAAGATTGGGATTTTTGAGCAGTAAAAGACCTTGCTCACAATATTTTCTACATAGATCAGGTTGGTTATTGATTCCATGGAGCATAGCAAGTTTTGTCATGTTATCTTTTAGAATATCTAGTGCACCAAGTTTCATAGAAATATCGTAAGATTGCTTTTGTGTTTTAATTGCATTTTCAATGTCTTTTTGGTCAAGATATACAAGGGCTAGATTAGATAGATGGATAGATTGCATTCGTTTGTCATTTCGTTCTTCTGCTTTTTGAATGGCTAGTTGGTGATATTTAATGGCTTCTTTGTATTGTTTTGTATTTTGGTATACGTTTGCTAAGTTGGAACAAATTTTTTCTTTAGATTCTTCAGGAAGTTCTGTGGATTCAATGGCTTTTTGTAAATGTTGTATGGCTTGTTGTGTGTTATGGATTTGAGCATAACTAATACCAATATTGGCATCAATAATGGCTTTTTGCATGTTGTTAGGTTGTAACTGTAAAAAAGCTAGAAGTGCTTGGTATATAGGAATAGCCTGTATATGTTGTTGCTTTTTTAAATATAAATTCGCAAGTTGTAGGTTTTCATGGAAGTTTTCTTTTGTGATGGCAGTGAGTTCTGAGTAGCCTTGTTTGCCGAGTGTTTTTTGGAAACATGTTTCTAGAAATTGAAAAAGTTTATGCTCTTTTTGTTGACCATTTTTTTCTGTATATTCTGTCATTTTTCGAAGTTGGTTGAGAAATTTTTGATCAAATAGTTCATAGTTTTCTCGAACCCATTTCATAAAAACATCTGGCCCTTGAGCAATATGTAATAAACTATCTTGTATAATTTTTCTATCTAGTGGAATGAGTTCCTCATTTTTTTTTTCGTTTTCCATTCTCTGGCTTTCTTTAGAATCATTTACATTATTTTGTTTTTTATATTTAATTGTTATATATGGAATATTGTTTTATGGGTTATTCATTTCATTTGCATGTTGTTGTTTTAGAATCGTTTATGTAGTTTTTCTTCTTTTGTTTTGCATATAATGCACATTTTTGTATATGGAATGTATTCTAGTCTATTTTTACTAATTGGTTCATTGCAATGTTCACATATTCCATATGTACCATTTTTGATTTTTTGGAGTGCTACGTTGATTTCTTTGATTACAATTTGTTCATTTTCCATGAGTCCTAAAGCTAAATTTTGAGAAACCGTCTCGCTACTGATGTCAGCTGTATGTGTTGGAATGTTGCTATTATCTCCGCTAGAATGTTTAGAATATGTCAATACTACATCTTGTAGATTTTTTAAATTTTGCAGTAGCAAATCTTGCTGGTGTTTTAGCAACTCTTCAAACTTTTTTAGTTCTCTTTTATTCATGAACTTTTGGCGTATTTTTTCTTGTATTTAAGTTTGGAACGCCCCTCCAAGTTTTTGTAAATCGTTTTTGAAAATGTTTGTTAATTATTATTTATTTCTCTTCTTTGTATGACTTGTTCTTTGATATCTTTAAAAGATACGAAGTACGTTTTATCTCTATTTGTCTTGTATAACTTGTTCTTTAATATCTTTAAAAGATAACTTTTCTGTTTCTTCATAACATTCAAAAGAAATGGGAGCATGTTCTAAGACTGATGGTACTGGTATTTCAATAGTAAATGTTGTACCTATATTTTCTTGGCTAGAAACTGTAATGTCTCCGTTATATGATTTGATAATATTGTAAATAACTGATAGTCCTAACCCTGTGCCTTTTTGATCTTTTGTAGTAAAGAATGGTTCAAAAATTTTTGGCAAAATATGGGATGGAATTCCGCAACCAGTATCTTGAAATAAAATTTTTACAACTCGATTATCTTGAAACAAAGTCACAGTGAGAGTCCCATCTTTTCCCATAGCATGCAAAGCATTAATCATAAGATTTAGGAAAACTTGTTGCATTTCTCCAGCATGTGCCATGACGTATGGTATAGGCGTGTATCGTTTTTGTATTGTGATGTTATTTTTTGTAAATTCACGTTCTACGAGTTGGAAGACTTCCTCTAATATATCTTGGATATTAATGTTTTGAAGTGGTGTGTCTTTTCTTCTAGAAAAATTTAAAAGTCGTTCTATAAGTTCTCGTGCTCTTCTACATTGTTCTACAATAACTTCTGCTAATTTTTCTGGACTTTTTTTGCCCATTTGCATAAGTTGTGCATACCCCATCATACCTGCTACAATATTATTGAATTCATGTGCAATGCCTGCTGCCAGTAGTCCAACGGTTGCCATTTTATCTTGTTGGATGAGTTGTGTTTGTAATTTTTTTGCTTCTGTTATGTCTTCTGATATAATAAGTGCTCCTTCTAGTTGTTGATTGTCATTTAAAAGAGGAATGCCTTTTAGATTGACAATTTTACTATTAGGATCATTTTCATGTGTAGCAAATTCTTTTAAATCAAAGGATTCGTTGAATTGAAGAAGTTTCTGAAATTCTTCTTTAGCTTTAGGAAATACTTCTAATATGCTAAGTTTCCCTAGTATTTCTTCTTCAGAAGTTGCATTGATTTCTAAGAGTCCAGCTGTATTGATATCTACAATGCGTCCTGTAGGATTGACAAGGGATATGGCCAAAGGGGATCGTTGGAAGATAGTTCTATATTTTTGTTCTGAACGTAATATTTTTGCTTGCAACATAGTACGTTCAATGGCAAGGCCAGCCTGTCGTCCAATAGCAACCATCAGTTCTAAGTCTTCATTTGAAAATGCTGCACAATTATCTAAGCTATCTACGTAAATAGCACCTAGCGTTCGTTCTTTGCCTTCTAATGGCACGCAAAGTACAGAACGAATGTGTTGTAAAATCACGCTTGCATTATCGTTAGTGTGAAATCTTTGGTCGTTCATAGCATCAGCACTGATAGTTGCCACGCCTTTTTCAATGGCAAGGTTAACGATAGTTTTGCTAATAGACATCATAGTCAGGTTACTTTGATCGCAAGTGACATAAGTAGAGATTTCTAGTTCTGATTCTGGAGTTTTTCGAAAAATGAGGCAACTTCGTTGTGCTTCAGTGATGGAAAGAACTGTTTCTAAAAAATGTTGCCATAAATCTTGGACTTCAATGGAGCTATGAAGGAGTTCTGAAACTTTATACAGTGTGGCTAAAGATTTACGTAATCGATCAATATCTTTATATTCTACGAATAAAGGATCTACTTTTGGCTTCTGGATTAAAATAGAATGTGGAATATCTTCAATCGCAGGTGGAGTTTGTAAACTTTGAAACATAAAATTATTGGGAAGTTCTTGGTATGTATATTTATGCAAAGCAGATACACGTTCGATTTCTTGTGTCTGACAAGTTCTGATCTGTGCATTTTGTAGGTGGATAGGAAAGCTTTGAACTTGATTATTTTCTTCAGGAACTTCTACTTTTGTAAATTTAATTTCACTAGAACCACAAACAATGTAATCGTCTTCATGTAATTCTTGCCACAATGTTCGATTTCCATTAATAAAGGTACCGTTTGCACTTCCCATATCTTGCAAAAAATATTTTCCATCTTGTTTTGTAATGCAGAAGTGACGACGGGAAATTCCAGAATCATGGATTTGAATATCGCACTGTTCTCCTCGTCCGACAATAGTTTGTCCTTTGTCGCTGAGAAAATACATTTCACCTTCTTTACTCCCTCGTGTAATGAGAAAGGCATTTTTTGTATTGTTCTTCATCATATCTATTACTCGAATTTAGCTTTTCTAATTGCTGGTAATTTTGAATTTTTTTTCTACCCTAATTTTACTAGCAACCAACTAGTTTTTTTTATCAAATTACAGAATATCTTGATAAAAACTAGTTCCATGAGTAATTGTATTCAATTCAAAATTTTCATCAATTGTTTTTGCAATATCTGCAAAAGTTTGGCGTAATGGCAACTCTTTTAGTTTTATGTTATGGTGATATACCAATAAAGGAACATACTCACGGGTATGGTCAGTTCCTGGTGTGCATGGATCGTTACCGTGGTCTGCTGTTAAAATGAGAAGATCATCATCTTTCATTTTGCTATACACGGTGGGTAGTAATTTATCAAATTTTTCTAGTTCGTTTTTAAATCCAAGTGGATCTTGTCTATGACCATACAACATGTCAAAATCAACTAAATTAACGAAAATTAAACCATTTTGTTCTTGGTCTAAGAGTTCTAGTGTTACTTTCATGCAAAGTTCATTGCCTTTAACAGGGTAACTTTTTGTAAGCCCTCTTCCAGCAAAAATATCTTCGATTTTGCCTACACCAATAGAATCGTATCCAGCTTCTTTTAATGCATCCAATATTGTGACACCAACAGGTTCTAAAGAATAGTCATGACGTGCTTTTGTGCGAGTGTAATTTCCTGTAGTACCAATAAAAGGGCGAGCAATAACACGACCTACTGCATGAGGTTCTACAAGAATATCTCGAGCAATTTGACACATTTTATAAAGTTCTGGCACAGAAATTACTTCTTCATGTGCTGCAATTTGAAATACAGAATCTGCAGAAGTATATACAATAGGCTTACCAGTAGCAACATGTTCATCGCCTAATTTTTGTATGATTTCTGTTCCAGATGCTGGATAATTTCCTAGAATTTCTCGACCAATTTGTTGGCAAAATGGTTCAATTATTTCTTTTGGAAATCCATTAGGATATGTTGGGAATGCTTTTTCTAGCTGAACACCAGCAATTTCCCAGTGTCCAGTTGTTGTATCTTTTCCCATAGAAAATTCTGCCATTTTACCCCATGCACCTTTTATAGCTGGGTGTTGTAAGGGGATAATATTAGAAAGACCTAAGGCTGCTAAATTAGGAATATTTAATCCTACTGCTTCATTGATGTGGAATAATGTGTTGCTATCTTCATCACCAAATAAATGGGCATCTGGGAGTGCACCTACTCCTACACCATCAAGGATGATAATAAAAATTCTTTTGAATTTTTTTGCCATTTTTTTATTTACCTTTATGACTTTATAATACTAGCTACACCTCGAATTGTTATATTTACAATCTGAGGTGTGATCAGTATATTAATCATCTAATGTTCGTTCTACCATGACAATCTTGTATGCTTCGATTTCATCGCCTTCTTTAATATCGTCAAAATCTTTTATCTTAATACCACATTCAAAACCAGATTTCACTTTTGCTACATCGTCTTTAAAACGTTTTAAACTATCAAGTGAAAGAGGTTTATCTTTATTTAGCATAATACCATCTCGATAGATTCGGATTTTAGAAGTTCGTTCAACATATCCATCTGTGACGTAACAACCAGCCACATTTCCAATTTTAGAAATATGGATGACTTTACGAATAGTAACATGTCCTGTAATTTCTTCTGTTTTTGCAGGTGCCAACATTCCAGTCATAATTTTATGCAAATCTTCAAGAAGTTGGTAGATAATGTTGTATTTTCGAATGTCTACGCCTTTTTCTTCTGCCATATCTCGTGCGATTTTGCCTTCTGTGACGTTAAAAGCAATGATCAATGCTTGACTTGCGTCTGCCAATTGAATATCACCCTCGGTAACTGCACCTACGCCTGCATGGAGGAGTTTGACACTAATTTCTTCGTGTGTCAATGTTTGAATTTTAGCAGAAATGGCTTCTAAAGAGCCTTGAACATCTGCTTTTAACACGATACGAAGTTCTTTTGTCTCCCCACGTTGAATTTGAGACATAATTTCTTCAATGGAAGGACGTCGTTGTGTATTGAGAGATTTTTCTCGCAACTCTTGTTTTCTAGCTTCTGCAATATTTCTGGCACTGCTAAGGCTCTGCATTACATAGAATTTATCACCAGCATCAGGAAGTCCAGAAAGTCCACAAACTTCAACGGGAGTAGAAGGTTCTGCTTGTTTAATTTTTTGTCCAAGATGATTGGAAATATCTCGAATTCTTCCATAGCAAACACCACAAAGAATTGTGTCACTTTGTTTTAATGTTCCATTTTGCACGAGTAGAGTGGCAACATCACCACGTCCTTCTACAACTCTAGCTTCTAAGACAGTGCCATATGCATCGCGTTTTGGATTGGCTTTAAGTTCTTGCATTTCTGCAACAAGAAGGATATATTCCAAAAGTTCTTTAATACCTTGGCCAGTATGTGCGGAGACCTCTACACAAATAGTAGACCCAGACCATTTTTCAGGAATCAAGCCCTGTTGTGATAGTTCTTGGTACACATTATCTACGCGGGCATTGTGTCGATCAATTTTATTGATAGCAACAATAATGGGCACTTCTGCTGCTTTTGCGTGGTTGATAGCTTCAATGGTTTGTGGCATTACGCCATCATCAGCTGCAACTACTAGAACAACTATATCTGTAACATTGGCACCTCTAGCACGCATAGCTGTAAAAACTTCGTGTCCAGGAGTATCTAAAAAGACAATAGATTGCCCATTTACTTCAATTTTAGAAGCACCAATATGTTGTGTAATACCTCCAGCTTCTTGGGTAGTAACGTCTGTACGTCGGATACGATCTAAAAGTGATGTTTTACCATGATCCACATGCCCCATAAATGTAACGACAGGAGCACGTTCTACTAATTTTGCATTGTCATCTTTCTTTAGAATTTCTTTAAGAAGGATTTCTTCTTCAGTTTCCTCTTTTTTGATGATAATATTGCGCTCAAATTCTACTCCGAGCATTTCAACCATAGATTCACTCAGACTAGAATTGACGTCCAATTGAATGTCGAGATTTTTATAAATTTTATCAATGATTAGATTTGCACGGATTCCTGTTTCTTGTGAAAAATCTTTCACCATAATAGGAACTTGAATTTCTATACTTTTAGGGGGAACATGCACAGGGGTAGTTGGTATTTGTGTTTTTTTAGAACGACTACTCGTTGGCCCCATCACAACATCGTTGTCATAAGCGAACATTTCATCTTTAGGCACGAAACGATCGCCTTTTTTCTTGCCTCCCTTCATCTTTCGATCAAAATCTATTTTATCTGTTTTGGAGGTTTTTCCTTTTTCTTTATCTTTTCGTGAAAATTCCAATTTATCGACAATAGGTTTTGCAGAAAAGCCTATTTGATTATCTTTATCTTTACCTTGTTGTTTAGATTGATAAGAAGGTATATTTTCTTTATTTTGTTTTGATTGGTAAGATGCTTGCATGTCTCTATTTTGCTTCGGTTGGTAAGATGGTTGTTTTTCCTTATATTGTTTTACAGAAGAACTTTGTTGACCATCTCGACTTGGTTTAGGCTGATATGAATCTTGCCTGTCTTTATTTTGTTTGAACTGATACGATTCTTGACCGTCTCGACTCGGTCGTTGTCCTTGTTTAGCCCCATATGATTGTCCTTCACGACTTTGACCGTCGCGTCTTTTTCTATTTTGAGGACTACTTTGTCGAGATTGGTAAGTTGTTTGTTGATTTTCTTTATTTCGTCCTTCAGCAGAATTTTTAGAATGATTAAATTTGGAAGAACTTTTGTTATTTCGATTCCAAGACTCTTGTCTTTGTTCTTGGTATTGCTCTGGCTGTTGATTTTTCTTAGTGTCAACTTTTATGTCTTGTTTTTGTTCTTGTCTCACTTTTTGTTGTATCTCTTGTTTTGTTGCTTGTTGCCCAGATTGCTTTTGTTCTTCTTTATTTTTAATTTTTACTTCTTGTATTGCTTCTAATGTTTCTATAGATTTAATTTTTGTTTTTTCTAATTTGGATTCAGTTTTTATATTTTCTTCCAATTTTGTTTCTATTTTTTTAGAAGATTCTTGTGTATGAATTTCTTCTTGCTTAGAAAGAATCTCTTTATTTTGCTGTTGTTTTGGCAAATTCGCAGTTTTTTCTAATGAGGTGTTTTGTATAACGTTTTTTTCCTCTTTAGACAATTCTGTTTTTTTAAAATCTTCATGATTTTCAAATTCATTCAATTTTTTTCCTTGTTTTAGTTTTTTTCCAAGTTGTTGTAATTTTAGTACTTCATCTTTTTCTAAAACATTAAAAACAGAATTGACTTCAAAGCCATTTTCTTTCGCAATATCTAAGAGTCGATTACTTTTGATATCGAGATCTTTCGCAATTTCCCAAACTCTCTTTTTCAAACTTTATACCTCCACACCCTAATTTTTGTAAAATAAAATCATTGCTTGTTATAAAACGACATTCCATAGGGAAACTTATGAGGAGACGACTTCAGATTCTGATTCAGATTCATTTGGAATTGGTATAATGTCAATATACCATTTAGACAATCTCATGGCTAGACGCACATTTTGTCCATCTTTTCCAATTGCTAAAGCTTGTTGTCCTTCTGTTACCATTACTTTAGCACGTCTATGTTCTTCATCTAATTCAATGGATGCAATTACGGCAGGTTTAAGAGCGTTTTGAATTAAAATTTCTGGTTCATTATCCCAACGAATAATGTCGATTTTTTCTCCACCAGCTTCTGCAATGATATTTAAAATTCTTTCGCCTTTATGTCCTATACAAGCACCTACGCAGTCAATGCGTTTGTCTTGACTAGAAACTGCAATTTTTGTTCTATAACCTGGCTCACGTACTAGCTGATTAATTTGAATGATGCCGTCTTCAATTTCAGGAATACGCAATTCAAATAATTTTCGGATAAAATCTGGATTGCTACGAGATAAGATGATCTTCATCTGTGTTCCCACACGTTTGACATCTAATACATACGCCTTAATTTGACTATTAAAGGTATATGTTTCAGAAGGAATTTGTTCTTGTATGGGAATCACTCCATCAGCTTTCCCTAAATTTACAATAACAGCACGATTTTCTAAACGATCCACTCGACCTGTTACAATTGTATACTTTTTTTTCACAAATTCAGTATACAAAACATCACGTTCTGCTTCTCTAATTTTTTGTAAGATAGCTTGTTTACCAGCTTGGGCAGCAATACGTCCTAGTTCCGATGGTGGAAGTTTGTTTCCTTCTTTATCTGTGAAAGTTAAATCGCCTGTAAGACGATCTAATGTAACTGTGATATCTGAATAATTTCGATATTTTTTCTTTGCTGCAGACTGAATCGCCGATTCAATTCCTTGAAAGAGAATTTCTTTTTCTATATCTTTCTCTTTATGAATTAACTCAACAAGTTTCAATAATTCCGATGGCATGATTATTCCAATCTATACCTAATTTCTAGTTAAAATGCACTTCTTATGAAGTGATACATACATCTAAACTATATACTTAAAAAGTACTATTTTATTTTCTATATAAATAAAAATTTAGCAATTTAATTGAAAATTACTACTTTATTTTCTATATAAATAAAAATTTAGCAATTTTCATATATATGTTATATAGTTTTTTTCAAAATTATATATTGATTTTACAATATATGCAAGTAAATTTTGAAAAATTAAATAGATAATAAAATTAATCACAAATTTTTATTGCCATTTACAAGAATTAATATAAGATATATTATATAGAGAAATTAAAGCTACAATAACAGATATTTTATATATAAAGGTGATTTTATATGAGTTTAGCCTATAATCGACGAGTTCGACGTATTTTAATGAGAAGTAGAAAAATTGATATCAATAGAATGGATCAATTTGATGAACAACTAAAAAGTAAGGACAATCAACTTTCTCTTGTCGAACTTATATTATCTCACAAATTATTTTCTGAAAATGAATTACTCGCTTTGATTTCTATTGATACAGAAATTCCAGCGATTCAATTAGAAAACGTAACTCCTGATACAGACTTATTCGCACTCATAGATAAACCTACTGCAACAAAATTCCAAGTTTTTCCTATATCTAAAATTAAAAACATATTAACAGTAGCAGTAGTTGATCCTTTTGACCATTCACAAAAAGAAAATTTAGAAATTATCACGTCTTGCAAAGTAATTTTCGTACTTTCTACAGAACATTCCATAAAAAAAGCCATTGCTAATAAATATGTATCTGTTGCTAAGGTACCAAGCGGTTTAGATGCTAAGGAATTAGCAAAAAAAGAAGAGAAAGAAAGAGATTTAAAGCGTGTGATTGCTTCAGATTTTGATGCAATCATTGAAGAATCATTAGAGAGTAAGGCTATTTCTCTTGAAGATGCCGAAGAACAAATTGAAGATGCCAATGACCATGGAATTATTCGCCTCGTCAATAAAATCATTATTGATGCTCATAAACAAAACGCATCTGATATTCACATTGAACCTTATAATGGAAAAGAGAATACAGTAATACGATTTAGAACAGATGGCGAATGCTATATATACCAGCATGTACCTAATCAAATTAAAAAAGCATTGCTTTCTCGTTTCAAGCTTATGGCTGGTCTAGACATCGCAGAACGAAGATTGCCTCAAGATGGTAAGATTAAATTTAAACAATTTTATAAAAACTTAGATATTGAACTTCGTGTAGCTACTATACCTACAGTGGGAGGAAACGAAGATGCTGTTTTACGTATTTTAGCTTCTTCAAAACCTATTCCCCTTCAAGATATGGCTTTTTCAGAAAGAAATTTGCGAGAATTCAAAAAAATTGCATGTTATCCTTATGGTCTTATTCTTGTAGTTGGTCCTACTGGTTCTGGTAAAACAACAACTCTACACTCTGCAATGGGTTACATAAATACACCGAAACGAAAGATATGGACTGCGGAAGACCCTGTAGAAATCACACAAAAAGGATTGCGACAAGTACAGATCCAATCAAAAATAGGTTACACATTTGCTCGTGCCATGCGTGCATTTTTACGTGCTGACCCTGATGTGATTATGGTAGGTGAAATGCGTGATACAGAAACAGCTTCTATTGGTGTGGAAGCTTCCTTAACAGGCCACTTAGTTCTTAGTACTTTGCATACGAACAGTGCTGCAGAAACGATCACACGATTAATTGATATGGGTCTAGATCCCTTTAACTTTGCTGATGCACTTCTTGGTGTACTCGCACAGCGACTGACTCGAAGATTATGCAAAGAATGTAAACAAGCACATAATCTATCACAAGCCGAATATGATGAAATTGTCGAAGAATTTGAAGAAAAAGAATTTTATGGACGTGGTCCTGAATTTAGCAATGAGTTACAGATTTATCAAACGGCTGGATGTCCTGTATGCAATAAAACAGGATATAAAGGTCGAATTGCCATTCATGAACTTTTGATTAACTGTGATGAAATTCGAGCTGCCATCCAAAGCCATGCAAAAGTAGATCAAATACGAGAGATCGCAAAACGAAATGATATGCTAACACTCAAACAAGATGGAATATTAAAAATTTTCCAAGGTTTCTGTGACCTTAGATCAGTCCGAGCAGTTTGTATGAAATAAAAATAAAAAAAATAAATACAAAGGAATCAAATTACGCCTTTTTTATGAAACACGTATTTACTTATATAAGGAAAGTAAATCATAGAATAGACATATAGTAATAACAATTTAATCGAAGTTGATAAAAAAGGCATAAAATAAAAATGAAAAAAGAACGAAAATTACTTATACTTCTTTTTATTGGCATCCTTCTTTCTATAAGCATTTACCAACATCGTAAGTCTATGCACAGAGTGGAACGAATATGGGAACTTTTTCAGTGGAATTCTGGTACAATACAAGTAATTTTATATGACACACGAACTGAACAAGAACTCGATAGGATAGCCAATACATGTTATAAAAAAATTCCACAACTAGATACTATTATCAATGAACATAATAAAAATAGTCAAGCAGGTAAACTAAAACAAAATTTACAACAATTAGGCAAGCACTCGCTATCATCAGAATTAAAGTATCTTTTAGAATTTGCTTATAAAATGAGTCAAGACACTGAAGGAATTTTTGATATTACTATTGCACCATTGATTCAACTTTGGAAACAAGCAGCTTTAAACAATACGCTACCTACAGAAACACAAATAGAACAATGTAAAACAAGAATAGGATATACTAATTTTACGATCCACAATGATTGCATCGAAAATAAAATTCCTTTAGACATTAATCTAGGTGCATATACAAAAGGGTATGCAGTAGATAAAATTGTAGAATTTTTACAAAGTCAAAACATACCAACCGCCATGGTGAATCTCGGTGGTGATTTAGCTTGTTATGGTGAAAAAATATGGACAATTGGAATTCAAAACCCAGATGTAACAGCTACAAAACCTATTCTTGCTACAATACAAATTAAAAACAAAGCTGTAGCCACTTCGGGACATTATCACCGTTACGCCATGATTCAAGGCAAACCATATTCTCACATTATTCATCCTCATACAGGTAAACCTATAGAAAATGAAACATTATCTGCTACTGTTATTGCAAATAGTGGCATAATAGCAGACGCATATGCAACAGTGTATACTATTTTAGAACCAAATCAAGCAATACAACATGCTCAACAAAGAAATTTACAACTTCTTCTTCTTTTAAAAGGCAACAAAATTCTCATGACTCCTAATTTCCCTTTACATTCACTTTCTGAATGATGATAAAATATTAAAATATATCCTTTTGAAAGTATAAAAATATAATTTAGAATTTAACTATTATATACAATACAAGAAAATAGTTTGTAATATTTTTTTATTGACTTTCTTTTAAATTCAAAATATTTTAAAATTTAGCTTGATGATTCATCTTACCAATAACCTTTGAAATCGAAAGAAATATTATGAGCTTATTTATTCCTGGTTATACTATTGAAAAAAAAATTAAACAAGGTGGATTTGGAACTGTCTTTTTAGGAAAACGTATCAAAGATCGTAAAGTTGTTGCGATTAAAATAATGAACCCAAATACTGCAAGTTCTATGAAACAAAAAATACAATTTGCACAAGAAATTAAAATTTTAACAAAATTAGACCATCCAAATATTGTAAAAGTATATGGTTCAGTTAAAGATGCTCCTCGCCCCGCTCTTGATATGGAATATTTTGAAAGTGAAACGCTAAAAACTTTAATTTTACAAAAATCTCCTCTTTTAGTTACACATGGTGTTGGTATTTTTCGTAAAGTGGCGGAAGCTTTAAAATATATACATAGTTTTCACATTATCCACAAAGACATTAAACCAGAAAATATTTTAGTAAATGAAGATGGCGATGTTCGACTTATTGATTTTTCTTTAGCAGAAAGACTCAATTTTTTCTCTATATTTAAAAGACGAAAACGTGAGGGAACACCAATGTATATGACGCCAGAACAAATACAACGAAAAAAGCCAGACTATAGAACAGATATATTTTCTTTAGGTGCTACTTTTTATGAAGTATTTAGTGGACGAAATCATATACAAGCTAATTCTGATAAAGCTCTGTTACAACAACAACTTAAAGGCATTGTTCCTAAAATCCGCCAAAGCAATACAAATGTTCCTTATCAATTAGACAATATTATTCTTCGAATGTTGAAAAAGAATCCTTCAGAACGATACCAGAGCATGGAAGAAGTATTGTTTGAATTAAATAAATTCACTACAGAAGATTATGTATATCGTATCACACCAGAAACTACTCCCTCTGCAGAAAAATAAGAAAAATACATAAAAAAATAATGAGATTAAAAAAAATTTTTGATAAACGCAATTGCATTTATCAAATTTAAAAAATCTTCAAACAATTTTAAATAGAACAAAAAAATATGGCTGTTACTTTACTTAGTACCAGCCATTATTTTTTTTGGATGTTGTAGTTCTATCCATTATTTTTTAGAGGTTGCTAACAAAGTTACTTTTTGAATAATATTTGTGGAAGAGTAGTTTCCTATTTTTTCTAAACATATGTGCTTACCACCATATTGTTCCACAAGATTTTTTTCTGTTGCAATGCGTTCTGGTAGAAATGTACCGCCTTTAATATGAAAATCAGGGCGTATTTTTTCTAGAATAGGAAGCACTTCTTTTTCATTAAAAGCAAGAACATAATCTACACAATCAAGAGCTGAAAGCATTTCTAATCTTTCTGATAAAGGAACAATAGGGCGTGTTTCTCCTTTATTTTGTTTGACAGATGAGTCTGAATTAACTAGAACAAGGAGAATATCGCCATATGTTTTTGCTTCCTGCAATATACGAACATGCCCTACATGTAAAACATCAAATGTGCCATTTGTAGTGACTAATTTTTTTTTTCATCTTTAATTTTTTGGAGTGTTTCTGGTGTTAAAATTTTTGGATTAGGTAAGTGTTTTTCTAAAAAGGCTTGTAGAAGAATTTTTGTAGAAGAATCTAAGCTACTATAGTCACACTCTTTTGTTTCATTGTATGTTTGAATTTTTTTTCGAAATTCTTTTCCAAGAATTTTTCCAAGTTCAACTCCAAATTGATCGAAGCTATTGATATTCCAAATAAAACCTTTAACTGCAATTCGATGTTCTATCCAAGCTAAAATAATTCCAGCTGTAAATGGATTTAATTCTTGGAACAAAAATATATTAGAAGGACGATTACCTTCAAAGTTTTTTTGTTTATTTTCTATATCTTTTTGTCCAAAAGCAAGTGCATTAGGCTGTGCAAAAAAATTTGTCATTAATTCTTCATGATGGCTAACTTTATCTATTTTGTTTGCAATATTGTATTGTTCTTGAATAAAACCAATAAAATCAGAAGGAATAATCTGTGTGCCTTGGTGTAGAAGTTGGTAAAAAGAATGTTGACCATTTGTGCCAGATTCACCAAAAACAACTTCGCCTGTATCAAAACTGATGGAATTTCCATCGATGTCTACACTCTTCCCATTGCTTTCCATTTCTCCTTGTTGGATGTATGCTGGCATTTTAGAAAGTGCTTGAGAATACGGTAAAATAGCACGAATGTGATAATGTAAGTAATTAATGTTCCAAATATCAAGAAGTGCACTTACAACTGGAATGTTGTTTTCCCAAGATTCTGTGCGAAAATGTTCGTCCATCCAATGGGCACCATCCAAAATTCTTTTAAAATTCTCAAATCCTAGATATAAGGATAAAGGCAATGCACCTACTGCAGAACTAACACTATATCTACCTCCTACCCAATCCCAAAATTCAAAAATATTGTTTTCTAAAATGCCAAATTCTTGGGCAAGTTTTTTGTTCATAGTAACAGCAATGCAATGGTGTGCCAATGTTTCTTTGGTTTGTGGTAATTTTTCAAAAAGCCATTCTTGTAATGTGCGGGCATTTTGCATTGTTTCAGCGGTTGTGAATGTTTTAGAAACAATAATAATAAGTGTTTCTTCTTGTTTTAATCCCCGAACTTTATTGACAAAGTCTGTTCCATCAATGTTTGATAAAAGTCGTAATTCTAAACCTGTTTGTGAATACGATGCACAAGCATGAGCTAGAAAATCTGTTCCTAAATAGGAGCCACCAATTCCAACAACTAGAATGTTTTTAAAATTTTTCCCTGTTGCACTACAAATGCTACCAGAATGTACGCCTTTTGTGAATATTTCAATTTTTTGTAATACAGCTTGTACTTCTTGTACTATATTTTTGCCGTTTACAAAGATTGTATTATTTGATTTGGCTCGTAAAGCTGTGTGCAATACAGCTCGTTCTTCTGTACGATTGATCTTTTTACCAGAAAATAGTCCTTGTATTTTTTCTTCTAAATGGCAATGTCTAGCTAGTGAAAAAAGTTTTTGTAAACAGACAGAATCTATTCTTTGGCGAGAATAATCATAGTACATATAAGGTGTGGCAATTGCGAAATTTTTGCCACGATTTTCATCTTGAGAAAATAATGCTGCGATGTCTGTATTTTTAATCTTTTCTATTTCCGCATCATTTTGAAACATAATTCACCTTTTCATAAAAAAAGCAAGTAGCTTTGCCTAAAAACTACTTGCTTGCACCTCATTATTCTAGATGAGAAAGCTCGGATTTTCCTAAAGGATAGACATTGAAACCTAATTCAAATAATGATGGATGATCTAGTATATTACGACCGTCAAATATGAAGGCTGGTTTTTCCATGCTATCAAAAATGCGTTGATAATCTAATTCTTTAAAACATTCCCAATCTGTCATAACAGCAATTGCATGGGCGCCCTCAGCTGCTTTATAAGGGTCAAGTTCAAATTCTACTTTGTCTATAACATCAGCCAAATCTATTTTTGCATTGTCTAAAGCTTTAGGATCTGTAACAACTACTTTTGCATGTTCTTCTAAAAGTTCTCTTGTAATATAAATGGCAGCACTTTCGCGAGTATCGCCTGTATTTGCTTTGAAAGCAAAACCAAACAAAGTGATTCGTTTATTAGCCACTGTATTGAACATTGCCTGCATCATTCTTCGAACAAAACGAATGCGTTGGTAGTTGTTCATGATAACAACTTGTTCCCAATACGTTGCAACTTCTGGTAATCCAGCTTGTTCACACAAGTAAACAAGGTTTAAAATATCTTTTTGAAAACAAGAACCACCAAATCCCACGCTAGCTTTTAAAAATTTAGAACCAATTCGAGAATCTTTTCCAATAGCTTTAGAAACTTCATCCACATCAGCACCTGTGACTTCGCAAAAAGCACTTAAGCTGTTAATGGAGCTAATTCTTTGTGCTAGGAATGCATTGGATGCCAATTTTGTTAATTCGCTAGACCATAAATTGCTTGTGATGATGTTTTCAGCTGGTACCCAATGAGCATAAAGATTGACAAGGGCTTGCATAGCGTTACGCCCACGTTCTGTTTCAATATGTCCTCCGATTAAAACTCGATCTGGTTTTTCTAAATCTTTGATGGCAGTTCCTTCTGCTAAAAATTCAGGATTTGATAATACATCAAAGACAATTCCAGATTCATTTGCATTTAAAATACGTTCCATGGCTTGGGCAGTTTTAACAGGCAATGTGCTTTTTTCTACAATAATTTTCCCTTTTGTAGAATATTGTACAATTTCTCTTGCTGTTTTTTCCCAATATTGCAAATCTGCAGCTTTTCCTTTTCCTAAACCAAATGTTTTTGTAGGTGTGTTGACGCTGACAAAAATGATATCAGCCTTATCAATATTGCCAGCAACATCTGTGGAAAAAAATAAATTTTTGTTCAAAGTTTCTTTAATAAGATCTTTTAAACCAGGTTCAAAAATTGGCAAATTTTCTGATTGCCATGCTGCAATTCTCTCGGCATTAATGTCAACGACGACTACTTTATAGTCTGGACATTTCTTTGCAATCATTGCCATAGTTGGACCGCCTACATATCCTGCTCCAATGCATAGAATATTTTTCATAAAAAACCTCAAATATAAAAAAAGAACAAATAATAAGAATGTTTTCATTAAAACAATAAAAATAGCCAATCATCCATAAAATTTTGATGATTATGTTTAAAATATATCAAAAAATACATGAATATATTTAACACATAGAAACAAAATTAATAAATGATTTCTAAGAATAATCTTGTCTTAAATTCTTAAACATTTCAAAAAATACATGAATATATTTTAAAAATACATTTAAAATTAATAAATGATTTCTAAAAATAATCTTGTCTTAAATTCCTAAACATTTCAAAAAATACATGAATATATTTTAAAATACATTTAAAATTAATAAATGATTTCTAAGAATAATCTTGTCTTAAATTCTTAAACATTTCAAAAATACATGAATATATTGAACACATATAAACAAAATTAACGAATGATTTCTAAGAATAATCTTGTTAAAGGATTTTTTAAATTCATACCTGTTGCTTTACAGTTGCTACATTTTAATTTTCCTGTTTCACGACATCGAGTACATTCACCTATTTTTCCACTGCCATTGCACTCAGCACATGGAACTTTCTTTTTACCTATAGTAGAACTTGTAAAAACTTTTTTACCCTTACATTTAGGACATACTTTTTTGGTGCCTGAAGTAAGTACCCATACTTTTCCACTTTTATCACATTTTCTACACTTTCTTTTTGATGTTGACCCACCATTTCCTTTGCATTTTTCACAAGAGATGCCATTTACATGACCTTCTCCTTTACAAGTGGCACATTGTAAAAATTTTTCGATTCTTCCAGTTCCTTTACAATCTTTACAGAGGACTCTTTCTCTTTTTTGACCTGTTGCAATTTCACCTTGCCCTTTGCATTGGGAACATTTTGTTTCTATGACTTCATCTGTTTCTTTTCGAATAAATTTTTCACCTTTGCAAACAGGACATATTTGCACGCCTTTCCCATTGCAAACATTACATTTTATAGTAATTTTTCCGCGACATGTCCTGCACCTTGGCAATCTAGAAAATGTGCTTTCAAAAGGAGATTTTACACTAGGTGTGGTACATATCAATAAACGAGGAACAGTCGCTAAAATCATGACTCTTTGCTCGTACTTAGAAATTATACATTTATTGGCAAGATCATTATAAATCTTATATGCAACAGTATATTTTTTCGTACGAATCGCTCGTAAAAGTCTTTCATAAGCCTTTTTTTGCAAGACAAGTAATGGATTTTCTTTTTGAATATTTTCTTCTTTTATAATTTTGTATTTATTGATAGATATACTCCCCATTGTCTTCCCAGTGTTAGATAAAATTTCAAAATTTATCATATTATCTTGGGTGTTTTTAATATTTCCAATGAGTTTTCTGCCATCATCTAATGTTAGTCTTTTATAATTTTCTAAATCATTCGTTTCTTTAATGTCTTTGTTAAACCATTGTTGTAAACAATCACATGCGATTTTTTCCCAGACACTTTTTGTTCTAGATCTTTTTATAATTTGATTGTGTATAGAATCTAATATTTTTTCATCTATAGCCTTGCCATACAATGGTCTTACGATATTTTCTATATTTCTTGCTAATGTAGGATGCTTCATGCACAATCCAAACCAAATTGTTTTCATATCTTCTTCTGAAGATTCCTCGATCTGCAAAATACTTGAAAAAATCTTTGATTTTTCAATCTCTTCTCTAAAAGAATCTAAAGAACTAGACGAAGTGCCATCATGCAATTTTTCCCAAGTTGTTTTCCATTCTGGTATAATGTCAAGAATACTATATTTTTCTTGCCATTCTTGGATTATTTGTTCATCATATGCTTGAATATATCCACAAAAAAACATAGAAAAACAAAATATAAAGAATATTGTATATTTCATATATCACCTATTGGATCAAAAATTTTCTATTATTTCGAACGTTCTCTCACCCAATTTTTCCAACGTTCAATTGCTTTCTCACGTTGTTCTACAGGACTTTCAGGATTATAATCAAAAGTTCTCTGTGTCATAGATTCGAGCGTTTGGATTGTATATTGACGAATTTCTAAGTTTTCATCATGCAAGCCTTGTATCAATAAAGGTATAGAAACAATCTCAGATAAATTTTCAGCTACAAATTTTAAAGTGGTGGAACGAATTTCAGGATCAGGATCTTTTTGAATGGCATGTTGAAAAACTAAAATTGCATCAGGTGTTCCTATTTGACCTAATGCATAAATACTTCGCATACGAACCGTTTTATTCATATTTTGAGATTCTTTCATTAAAGCTGGCACAGATACTTTTCCTAATCGAATCAATAAAAATGTAGCATCACCTTGCAATTGAATATTTTCATGATTCAATAAGCGGATTAAGTAAGGAACGGCATCAGCTCCTTTTTCAACTAATTTTTCTTTTGCTAATGTTTTAATTTTAGGATCATCACTAGCCAAATCTTGCAAAGCTTGTTCTAATTCCACATCTTTTTCTATAGCTATTTGTGACTTTGGTTTAGATTTGGGCAATATTTGAATCTTAACAGGCGTAAAAATAATCCTTTTCCCTTCTGCCCAACGTAGATCAAAGGTCAATGTATAAAACCCTTCTAATTTTCCAGAAAACTCATTTGTACAAAATATTGTTTCTGCTTTAGGAAGTAAATGCAACTCACCAGAAAAAGCTTCTTCTGCTTTTTTTAATTCCAAATGTTGCATTTTATCCTTTTGATGCAAGGCATTAAAAGAATATCCCTGAAAAGGGATACTATAATCTTGGCTAGCATCTACCACTTCTTGAGTGATAGATTTTTCAGATGTATTTTCTATAATATATTGAACATAAATTGGTTCATTTAATTCATAATTTTTTTTATTTGTACGAATATAACCACGAAGTTCAGGTACAGCATCAGGATCTATTTTCCGTACTGGTCCTGCACATCCCAAAAAACATATAATAGCACATAGGAAACAAATTTTTAAAGACATGCTTCCATTCTCCTTTGAACAAACTAAAAAAGCGTAAAACAATATTGTATCCTATCATAAAAAATTTGAAAGTAATTTTTAGAAAAATTATGAAAAGTTCTTTATAGTATATTACGATAAAATAATATGATATTTTAATAAAATATGTTACAATAATATTTTTACAGGCTACAACAGAAGCATTATTTTTTTTCAACAACAAAAAGACTATCCTAAAAATATTTTATTTGATATAAAAGACTATCCTAAAAATATTTTATTTGATATAAAAGACTATCCTAAAAATATTTTATTTGATATAATAGTTGACAATAAAGTCAACAATAGCCTGATATGATCAGGCTATTTTAATTTTTTTAGTTTTAAGAAACAAGAACAAATATAGAGATAACATTATATGAACATACCAATTATTGCTATTTGTGGACGCCCCAATGTAGGTAAGTCTACGATTTTTAATATATTGAGTGGGAAAAAAATATCTATTGTGGATCCTACAAGTGGAGTGACCCGAGATAGAATTAGTTGCATCACACAAATGCATGGACGATATTTTGAATTGATAGATACTGGTGGCATTGGAATCGTCGATAATCAAAATCTAGAAGAGGCTGTGACAGCACAAATTAAAATTGCCATGGAACAAGCTCGGATTATTTTATTTATTGTGGATATTAAAGAAGGTGTCACGCCTTTAGATATAGAAGTGGCTAACATGTTACGTAAATGTCATGGAAAAGTCATTCTCATTGCCAATAAAACAGATTCACCCAAATTAACTATGGAAAAGGATCAATTTTTAAAATTAGGTTTTGGTTCTCCGATTTGTATTTCTGCAAAAGAAACACCGAATTTACAAGATTTAAAATATGAATTGGCAGAATATTTAGAAGATTTCCCTACAGAAAAACCTGAAGAAGCAGAATTGAAAATTGCCATAGTAGGGAAACCAAATTCTGGGAAATCTACCTTAATCAATGCATTAGCTTGTGAAGAAAGAATGATTGTTTCAGAAATTCCAGGAACTACACGTGATTCTGTGGACGTATACTTTAAGAAAAATAATCAAACTATCATTGCCATTGACACTGCTGGAGTCAAACGCACAAAAAATTTGCATGACAACATTCAATATTATAGCCAACATCGAGCTGAACGTTCCATTCGAAGGGCTGATGTTGTTATTTTAATGATGGATGCCACTACAAAAATTAATCGTGTAGATAAAGAATTGGCAAATTATATTGTTCAAGAAAATAGGCCAGCAATTTTATGCATAAATAAATGGGATTTAGTGCCTAGTCATATTTCAACAGAAGAATATGAAAAGTACATCAGCAAAATGTTGCCCAATATGCATTATGTGCCACTGAGTTTTATGACAGCAAAAGATGGGAAAAATGTACAAGCCACGATTGATTTAGCACAAAGTATTATAAAACAGGCAAAAAAAGAAGTGAGTACAGGTGAACTCAATCGTGCGATTAAAAAGGCTGTTTCTAGAAAAAATCCTCCCTATATTTATGGAAAACAAGGTAAAATTTATTATAGCACGCAATTAAAAACGCTCCCACCTACATTTTTGCTATTTGTCAACAATCCAGAACTATTCACTAATCATTATAATCGCTATTTAATCAACCAATTACGCCAAGAATTACAAATACCAGAAGTTCCTATTCGATTAGAATTTAGAAAGCGTCAAACAAAATCAAAAAGTAAATTTAAAAAAGACATGTATCAAGATCTGAGTGGCCAAGACCATGAACTAGAGAATGAAATGATAGAAGAGGAATATCAAGAGGAGTATCAAGAGGAATATCTTAGCTATGAGATCGATGAAAATGAGGAGTAATAGATGAATCTCATTTTAGCATCTCAATCACCACAACGACAACAACTATTAAAACAAGCTGGCTATTCTTTTGAAGTATTTCCTATAGATTTTCAGGAATCAATTCCTAACTCATCTGACCCTAATGATATTGCCACATACATTGCTTTTTATAAAGGAAAAGAAGCATCTCAAATATTACAAAAAAAACTTTCTATACAAGAACTAGAAAAATCCGTAGTTCTTACTGCAGATACAATTGTATACTTAAATGGTAAAGTATATGGTAAACCAAAAGATGAACAGGAAGCATTTAAAATGCTTTGGGAACTTTCTCGAGAGCCCCACATTGTTGTAAGTGGGGTTTGTGTATGGCCATTGAAAGAAAAAGAAAAAGGGCTGGTAGCTGCAGATACAACGCACATTAGAATGCAAAAAATTTCTGAAAAAGAAATCTATGAATATATTGCCACAGGAGAATGGATAGGAAGAGCTGGTGCATTTGCTATACAAGGAATCGCAGATAAATTTGTAGAAGAAGTGCAAGGTAATTTAGACAATGTAATTGGATTGCCTATGAAAGTTGTTCAAAACCTTTTGCATAAAATCCACTACGAATAAATAAAGGAAAAGCATGAATATTCAGAAATATTTTCAAAAAAAATATAGGAAATACTTACTTCAACAAGGATTTCATGCTTTTTTTATAGTATTCCATACATATATACAACAATCTTTTTGTATTTTATTGATATTTTTACTGCCTTTTCCTATGATGCAAACGTTGCGGCAACATTATTTTGATTTACCTATTTTAATTCTTTCTATATTCCCCATAGTAGCTTTTTTTTATGTATTCTTGCATCTGATTCATTGTACAATGCCTTTGTCTCAATATGTCCAAGATTATGATAAACAAATGCAAGGTCAAAATTTATTGGCAACTGCATTTTCTATATTAACACCAAAAAATCCCACACAAAAATATATTCATTATAAGGCAATGGAATTTTTACAAACACATTCCATCCAAAAACAAAAGATAAAAACTCTTTCTTTTTTACCTATTTTTCTATTTTTCCTTGTGTTGATCCACTGGTATTTCCCTTTGGACGAGATTGTAAACAACAATCAACATAGATGGAATAATAAAAATATAATTTCTCAACAAAAAAATATAGAAAATACTTTAAAACAGAATCACACAAAAGAAAATCAAATAAAAAATAAAACCAAGCAAGAAACAGATAAACAGAAAACAGATAAACAGAAAACAGATAAACAGAAAACAGATAAACAGAAAACAGATAAACAGAAAACAGATAGGCAAGAAATAAATAAAACGAAGAAAACAAAAAATACATCTAAGCAAGAAAAAAACAAACCCAAACAAACAAAAAACAAATCAAACAAAAAAACAAACAAAAAACAAATTTCACCAAAAGAAAAGGAAGAAAAAGAAATCCGTTCTTTATTTCAAGATGGAGAAAAATGGATTACACAAGCACAAATTTCGCAACAACAAAACAAAAAGCAAATGCAACAACAAATGCAACAGCAAATGCAACAGCAAATGCAACAGCAAATGCAACAACAAATGCAACAATATTTTAAATATCGTAAAAATGCATTTCAATATATAGAAAAACATCCTTTATCTCAGGAACAAAAAAAAGTCATTCAAGATTATTTTCAACTCATTCCACAACAAAAATAGATTCCTTTTTGTTAGGAATCTATTTTTTTATGGAATTAACAATAATAAGAAAAAATATAGAAAAAATTCGTAAAACATCTATATAAAAATGAGTTTCTTTTCATCTTTCATTTTTTTCTTTATTCTTTCATTTGATTTTTCTTTTTTATAAAAAAAGGTAGGTTGTATTTACCTACCTTTTTTTTTATGCTTTATGAGCACTACCAAGTACGTTTTCATTTTTATGAATAATTAAATTCATTAATTCTTCGCGAGCTGGTCCTAAATATTTACGTGGATCAAATTCTCCAGGTTTTTCCATGAGAACTTTACGAACCATGGCAGTGATAGCAAGACGACCATCAGAATCAATATTGATTTTACAAACTGAAGAACGTGCTGCTTCACGGAGTTGGCTTTCTGGAATGCCAATAGCATTGTCTAGTTTGCCACCATAGTTGTTAATCATATCTACATATTTAGGTACAACAGAACTTGAACCATGAAGTACAATGGGAAATCCTGGAATGCGTTTTTCAATTTCACGAAGGATGTCAAAACGAAGTTCTGGAGGAACTAACACGCCTTCTTCATTAAGTTTGCATTGTTCTGGTTTAAACTTATAAGCACCATGAGAAGTACCAATGGAAATAGCTAAAGAATCTACGCCTGTTTTTTTAAGAAAATCTTCTACTTGGTCAGGTGATGTGTAGATAGATTTTGCTGCTTGTACATCATCTTCAATACCAGCTAATACACCAAGCTCACCTTCAACTGTGACATCATATTTGTGGGCATATTCTACGACTTGGGCTGTAAGTTCCACATTTTTTTCATAGGGATGGTGCGAACCATCAATCATAACAGAAGAAAAACCACTCTCAATGCAAGATTTGCAGAGTTCAAATGTATCACCATGATCTAAGTGTAATGCAATAGGCATGTTATATCCTGCTTCTCTTGCCATAGCAACAGCTCCTTGCCCCATATAACGCAAGAGTGTTTCATTTGCATATTTTCTTGCACCACTAGATACTTGAAGAATCACAGGAGAACCTGATATGCCACATCCCATAATAATGGCCTGCAATTGTTCCATATTATTGAAGTTGTATGCAGGAATAGCATATTTGCCTTCCATGGCTTTTTTGAACATTTCTTTTGTATTGACAAAACCTAAATCTTTATAATTGATCATGAAATATAACCTCTTTTTTCTAAAAAAATAAACAAAATATCTTTTTTTATATCATTTCTTTTTTAACAATACAATAATAATTTCTAATTTTCTCTTTTTCCATATAATTTCTATACGTTGTCATCCTATGAATATATAATAAAAACTAAATTTTATTCATAGATTTAGTTTTACTTGCTGTATATTATTTTTTCTATATATTGTTACAATACAAATATATAATATAAAATAAATTCATTCATAAATATTATAGTGCTTAATATTATTTTTATAATACTTGTTTCTTTCCATGCATTGTCACAATATAAATATAATAATTTGATGGACAAAGGAGCATATGATGAATATACAAAGAGTTGTTTTAGGACTGATGTATACAGAGGGAATCGGTGCAATTTTAGGGAAACGACTATTAGATCATTTTTCAGAGGATGTTTCTCGTATTTGGGATTGTCCTAGAACAGAATTGCTTGAAATCCCTGGAATTCATAATCGCCATTTTGACAATTTGCAAAAAACAGATTGGGAAAACGTAGATAAAGAATTGGAAATAGCAGAAAAAACTGGAAGTTCTTTATTTTGTTTGCCTGCAGATTCCTATCCTAATATTTTAAAAAATATTTATGATCCTCCCATTCTTTTATACGGTCGTGGCAAATATTTAAAACAAGATCAACAAGCAATTGCGATTGTAGGAACTCGAAAAGCTTCCTACTATGGATTGCAACAAGCACAACAATTTGCTTATGAATTAGCTAAAAGAGGAGTTACTATTGTATCTGGCTTGGCAAAAGGAGTTGACATTGCAGCTCATAGAGGAGCTTTAGAAGCAGGCGGTCGTACGATTGCTGTTTTAGGAAGTGGTTTAGAAAGGATTTATCCAGCTTGGCATAAAAAAGATGCACAACAAATTATGCAACAAGGGATTGTTTTTTCTGAATATCCTTTTTATACAGAACCTTTGCCAATGCATTTTCCTCGTCGCAATCGAATTATTAGTGGTCTTTCATTAGGAATCATTGTGATTGAGGCACGATTAAAAAGTGGCGCATTGATTACTGCCCACGTCGGCTTGGAACAAGGAAGAGAAATTTTTGCTTTACCTGGTGAAATCGGAAATGCACTGTCTCAAGGTCCGCACACATTGATTCAACAAGGTGCTAAATTAGTGACGAATATTGATGATATTTTAGAAGAAATTCAACCTTTATCTTCGTTAGTAAAAAAAACATCTACAGAAACACAAACAGACAATATAGAAGAGGAAATGACAGAAAGCGAAAAAAAAATTTGGGATGTACTAAGTAGTGTACCGAAATCATTAGATTTTCTTTCTTATCATGTGGACTTGTCCAATAGTGAACTTCATCAAGTTTTATTTCAAATGGAAATCAAAGGATGGATTTCTTTAATCCCTGGGAGTGGTTTTTTACGAAATACATTTCATTAATTTTTTGAATCCTTAGAATGATTTTTTTACAAAATAAATTTTATTTATGTATTTTTTCCTTAGAAACAGCTTTTTACAAAATATATTTCATTGATTTTTTTATATTAGAAATAGCTTTTTACAAAATATATTTCATTGATTTTTTATATTAGAATAGCTTTTTACAAAATAAATTTCATTAATTTTTTATATTAGAATGATTTTTTTACAAAATAAATTTCTTGCATTCTTGTTTTGTTTATTTTGTTTTTATGTCTCTTTTGTAGTATAATATGAAAATATATTTTATCAACTAAGACAATCAAAGATTGTTTATTACATAAACAAAAACGAGAAAGATATATGGATTACCATATTAAAGAAACAAAATGGGTCGAAATTGACTTAGATGCTTTAGAATTTAATATCAAACAAATACAACGAAAAATAGGAAATAATGTAAAAATCGCAGCCGTTGTCAAAGCAGATGCTTATGGACATGGTGCAAGAGAAATCGCAGGAACATTGTTAGAAACAGGTGCATTTCAATTGGCAGTCTCTTCCATTAATGAAGCATTAGAATTAAGACCTCTATATGCAAATATTGATATTTTAATTTTAGGTAATATTACAGAAGATTATATTTCCCAAGCCATTCAATGCAATTTACAACAAACTGTCACTTTGCATATTCAAGCTTTACAAATTTCTAAAATTGCAGAAATTTTAAAAAAAACTGCATATATTCACATAAAAATTGATACAGGGATGTCTCGTTTAGGCTTTCCAGTAAGTGAACAAACAATTAAAGAAATTATTCATATTTCTAAATTACCATATGTAAAAATCGTGGGAATTTTTTCTCATTTTGCTACGGCTGATGATGAAAATAAAAGTTTTACACATTTACAATTTGATCGTTTTCAATGGGTTATACAACAATTAGAACAAAATCGAGTCAATATTCCATTTCGACATATTGCCAATAGTGCTGCGATTTTAGAATTTCCTGAAACATATTTAAATATGGTTCGTCCTGGAATTATTTTATATGGTATCTATCCAGATCCCTCTGTACATCATAAAAATTTCAATTTGCGTCCTGTGATGACGTTTAAAGCAAAAATTATTCACATTAAAAAGCTGGATAAAGATTGTGGTGTAAGCTATGGTCAAAAATATATTGCAAAAAAAGGAACAACGATTGCCACTATTCCTGTAGGATATGCTGATGGCTATAGTCGTCTTCTTTCAGGAAAAACTCAAATGTTGTATAGAAATCGAATTGTACCTGTGATTGGCACTATTTGTATGGATCAATGCATGATTGATATCACGGGAATTCCTGATCCTCATTTAGGTGATGAAGTTGTTTTATTTGGTACACAAGGAAATCATGAAATTACTGTAGATCATTTAGCTAGTTTATATGGAACTATTTCCTATGAAATTACTTCAGGAATTAGCCGACGCGTTCCTAGAATCTATTGGAAACATAATGAGATTGTTCGATTTGTCAGTTATTTAAATTCATAAAAAAAACATTCCATGCTTTCGCATGGAATGCCTTGAAATGTGTAAGTTAATTATATATTCAATATTATTTGTAATTTATTTTATATTTAATATTATTATTTGTTGATGAATTTTTTCAATTCATCAGAAGCATTTGGATTGTTTAAGATAGCTGTTTTAAATTCTTCTTTTTGAGCTTTAGTTAATGTGCCTTTTTCTTCAAATATGTCAGCGAGTTTTTGTAATGTTTCATCTTCATATTCTAAGCGGGCAAGTTCCACTTCGAACATAGCTGCTTGTTCAGAATTACTATCTAAACCAAAAAGAAGAGTGAAAATGGGCCAACTGACTTTATCTTTTGGTAATGGTGCTGTGTTCGTTATAGGTGCTACAGATAAAGCGTTCTTGGCTTGTAAAACGCCATTTCCATAATATTTTTTAGAATCTGCATAAGATTTTTTTGCTGTACTAAAAAGTGCATGGCGTACTGCATTAACTTTTTTCCAAGGATGAGAATATGTTTGGTTATGATATTTTTGTAGCCATAATGCAGCTGCAGCAGCTATTTGAGGAGTTGCTGAAGATGTGCCACCACCTGCTAAACTAATTGCATCACCGCCATTGAGTTGAGCCCAAGATATGTTCGGTGTGTAGGATGCAATAGCAGATGTCATCACAGAAGGTGGTCCCCAGTTTCCTTGCATTTTAGTACTAAGCAAACCGTATTTGTAATAAGGAGTGTTGTCATATGTAATACCACATGCACAAATCACTCTATGAAAACGTGCAGGATATACAACACGAACTGTTGGTTTTTTACCTATGTTGTTACCAGCAGCAGTTACCATAACAAGCCCTTTGTCATAAGCATCGTTAACGGCATCTGCCCATGCTTTGGAAGCTACACCTCCCATAGACATGCTCAACACGTCGCATTTAATATCTGTTGCATATTTTAATGCTTTTACAAAAGCACTAGATTTGAAAAGGATTACACTTTTTGATAAACGAACAGGAACAATTTCAGCAAAAGGTGCACCACCTAAATAACCTTGAAAATTATATTGTGGGCGAGAAACTATGTTGCCTGCTAAGATAGCGATTGTTGCTGTTCCATGACCTGGTTGATTGAGTAGTCCTGTAGACCCAATGTCCACAGCAGAATTTTCATTTTCTCCACTAATAAAATTTCTTTGTAAATCTGTTCGTAAATTTTTAGGAGTCGTTGTGTGAGCTGGATCATATCCTGTATCAAAATGAATAATACGAACTTTCTGCCCAGTTACTTCTGGTTGACGAGCAGCTAACAATTGAGAAAAATTAATTCCTTGGTGCCAAGCAAATACTGTTGGCTTAGGATAAGACCAATCGTTAGAAAAGCTTCCTTTTGTTTCTTGCTCTTCTTCTTCTGGATAATATAATGTGACATCAGTGTATTCTGGTTCTGCATAAAGAACATATTCATTTTCACTGACGACTTTATGAGCAAGATCCCAAGCAGAGATTTCAACGTTTGTTTTTGGGATGCCTAAAACCCATTGAGAACCACGCTCCTCATAAGAAACAACTGGTTCTATTGTAAAGGAAATACCATCGCATTCAAAAGAACCTTTTGAAAATAATTCAGAAGAGCGACTGCTATCTATTTCCATTAATAAAGCTTTTTCTTCTTGACCTTGCACACATAATGACAATATGCAAAGAACAAAAAGGAAAAAAATACTATATAATTTCATAAAAAATACCTTAAAAAAGGACAACATAGGTAATGCTAACATTTTAGCTTAAAAAAAGAAATTTTACAAGTCTTTTTCTATTTTGTTCTATTATATTAAGAATAATTTTTTATTTGTTGAATGGCTAGGACTATGAAAAACTTTACGAAAAAAAAACAAATTTTATTATTTTTTTTATTATATATTCTTATACAAATTGGATTTATTATATATTATAAAAATATTTCAAATAAAATAGAAAATAACTGGTCATTATATGTGAACCAAATATTAGATCAATCGTTTCAATCCATTCAACAAGAATTTTTAGAAAAAGAGACAAATTCTCCGATTTCTATTTATTATTTAAAAAATTTTAATTTTATTAAAAAATTAATTCAAAAATATGATTTACAAGATATAAAAATATATGATAATATCCACGATATAGGCCCTACAAAAAAATTATTGTATTCTAACAATAAAACATATCTAGGAACGATCGAGTTGATTCCTATTCCTAAAGAAACCACATTGCAAAATTTACAAAATAGATTTTTTCAACATTCTCTTTTTGCTTTTAGCTGTTTGCTATTGATTGTTTGTTTTTATATCTTTTTATATATTTATAAATATCATAATGTAAAAAATATTTTTATATTTATTCTTGCTCTCATTTTTTTACGTCATATAATGTTTTATTGTAATTTTGTAGAATATATACTGCCTTTTGATATTCATGCAAATGACATTTTTATTTCTATCCATTTACCTTGGAGTAAAACACTCTATGATATATTGATTACTACTCTTTTATTTGCAACGATTGCCTATATATTTCATATTATGATTTCTATTTTTCCTAAAAATAAAAAACAACGATTTTATATCTTTTTTGCCTTCCTCTGCACAATTCTTTTATATTATTCGTATTCCTATATTGTTGGGATTATTCATTCGATCATACAATCTATCAATTTTTACATATTTGATTCTGCCATTATCTCGCCCACATATGAAACTATTACATTATATTTAGCTATTTTTTGTTGTATTATGACATTGTATTTTATCTTTCGAAAATATTATCTTTTTTTTCATACACAGACACAATGTCCATATATGCATCATATTTTTAGTATTGTTATATTTTATATTTTATCTAATCTTTACCAAAATTCTCATATATTTCCTAGCATTTTTATTTTTCATATAGCATTAACTACTCGATTTACTAAAAAAACACTTTTACGACACTTTATTTTATTTGCATTCATTACATTATCTTTATTTCCTATTCTAGTCCATTCTTCACAACAAAAAATGCGTGCTATGATTGAAGATAACTCAAACAAATATACAAGATACGAAGATTATATTTTCATACCTTTATTAGATATCGCTCAATATTTAGAACAAAGTTTAGAAATCAAACATGCCATTGAAAATCAACAACAAGATTTAGCAATTTCCATTTGGACACAATCTGATTTTTTTACTAGATTTAGTAATATTGACATACAGATTTATAATACAAAACAAAGAATTTCTCAATTTTCTTTAAATATGGTAAATAGTTTTTCCTATGATTTTCATGTTATGTCAAAAATCAATAATATAGGTGAAAATACAATTTTAGAGCAATTTCAAATAGAAAATGGAACATTCTTTTTAGGAATTATTCCCATTCATAGTACATTGGATAAAATGATTGGGAAAATTGCCATCATCATTCGTTATCCAGAGTTAGCTAAAACATTACCATTACCAGATTTTTTTTCACAAAAAAAAGATAAAAACAACACTCCTTTATTATTGGCAAATTTTCAAGATAAAATTCTAAAAACAACAAACAATCCTTTTTTATCTAAAAATCATACATTGCCTGAATTGTCTTCTCAAATGCCAGAAACTTGGAAACAAGAAATTATTAATCAAGTAGAATATGACAATTATTATTTTCAAAGAACAAAACAAAATTCTATTGGATTGATTGGATATCCTCGCCCTACTTGGATCAATATTATTTTTTACTATTTACAATTTCATTTTACTATTTTTCTGTTTTTATTTATTCCCTTATATATTTGGAAAATTCTTCAAACAAAAAAATTTATATCATATATTCCTTTTGAATATAAATTATTTTGGTGTTTTCTCATTATCTCTTTACTTCCGCTTTTATTTATCATTACTATTAGCAAACAAAAAGTTATGAATTATTTATGGGAAAGCTATCAAAAAAATATCGTTCAATATTTAGAAACAGCAGAAAAAGATTTGCAAGAAGAAGTTGTCTTACCACAAAATGAAAAAAAAACAGAATTTTCTTTTTTCTGGGATGACGATTCAGAATCTATGGAATTAGATGACTATTATTGTAAAATATGGGAAGAAAATCACCAACAAATGTTAAATTACTACCATATTTCTTCTATTCATGAAGCACCTTCTTTACATAGTACATCACGTAGAGAACTTTTTGATACTGGAATTTTTTCAAAAACAATCTCAGACGAAATCATTATTCAATTGATACAACAAAAAAAAGATGTACACATAACATTAGAAACTATTGGAAATTATAAATATATTGTAGGATATAAATCAATAGTCTCTAAAGTAGATAATCTAGAAATTGTAGGAATTATTAGCATTCCTATGATTTTTCAACAAGAAGAATTAGAACGTTCCAATGCTGAAATTATTGCTACGTTACTTACAATATATACTTTGCTTTTCATTTTAATCATCCTTGTTAGCTTTGCAATTGCACACCAAATTAGTCGCCCTTTAACACATTTATTACACGCCATTCATCAAGTATCAGAAGGAAATTTACATATTGATTTACCCCATACAAAACAAGATGAATTTCGACAAATTTTTGACTCTTTCCACCAAATGACAAAAGATTTAGATTCTAGCAGAAAACAATTAGTTGAAGCTGAAAAAAATGCAGCATGGAAAGAAATGGCACGACAAATTGCACATGAAATCAAAAATCCACTTACACCTATTAAACTTTCTATTCAATATTTAGAACATAGCTATACAAACCAGTCGCCCCAATTTCCACAAGTTTTTCAAAAAAGCATTGCCACAATTTTAAAATCTATTGAAAAAATTACAAACACTATCAAAGCATTTTTTGATTATGCAAAGTTTAAAAATCCAGAACTTTCGCCACAACCTCTTTTACCTATTTTACAACAATGCCAAGATGAACTTGCATATACTTTTGAACATGATAACATACAATTTGATGTACAACTCCCTTTAGAAAATGTAAAAATCAATACAGAATCAAAACTATTGCAACAAATTTTTCTTAATTTCCTATTAAATGCACAACAATCTTTAGATAAAACAGATAAAAAAATTTCGTTCTATACAAATCTAACAAACACGCACATCCAAGTATATATCAAAGACAATGGCTGTGGCATGTCTCCTGAAGAACAAAAGAAAATTTTTCAACCAAATTATACTACAAAATCTTATGGTTTTGGATTAGGGCTTGCCATTGCTTACGAAGCGTTACAACATATGCAAGCTAATATTCAAATAGAAAGCGAAGAAAAAAAAGGAACTACATTTATGATTTCTTTTCCTTTAGTCTAATTTTCCTTTCCTTATATAATGGTATTGCCTATAACTCATGTTTTTTTCTTTAATTTAATTTTATTTTCAATAAAGGTATTTTATGAATCTTTCCACTACATTACAAAAAATTCAAGAACAATTTCCACAAATACAGTGGAAAAATGAAAACAATGTTCTTATCACAAACTTACAAAATGACTCTAGAAAAGCAACAAATCATACATTATTCATTGCTCTAGATGGAACAGAAACAAACGGAGCAAAATATATTGAAGATGCTATACAACGCGGTGCTGTGGCTATTTTATCCAATAAAAAACATCCAATAAGTCAAGAAGACATTCCCTATGGAATTGTGGAAGATCCACGCACTTTGATGGCATATCTAAGCGATTGGTTCTATCAAGAACCAACGAAAAATATGCACATTTCTGCAGTTACTGGTACAAATGGTAAAACAACGACAACATTTATGTTAGAGAGCATTCAAAGACAAGCTGGCTATACAACAGCCATTCTAGGTACTACAGGCTATTATTATGGGGGAAAACGTCACCCAGCCTCTCATACTACGCCAGATGCATTGATTTTAAATGAATTGTTTTACAATATAAAACAAACAAATACAACGCATATTGCTATGGAAGTTTCTTCTCATGCACTGATGCAACAACGAGTCGTCCATATAAAGTTTGATACAGCTATGTTTACTAATTTAAGCCGTGACCACCTTGATTATCACAAAACAATGGAAAATTATCGAGATGCAAAGGCTATTTTATTTCAAAACTTATCTTCCACAGCAGATGCAATTTTAAATGCAGACGACCCAGCTTCAGAATATTATGCAAACCACACAAACGCCAAAATTACAACGTATTCTATGCAACATAAAAATGCAATAATATATGCTCATGACATTCGTACCACATCACTCGGCTTTGAATATACGATCACAGCCCCTAACGGACAATATACAATCCAACTTCCTATTCCAGGACCATATAATATTTCCAATTCTTTGGCTGCTATCTCTGCAGCATATACACAAAATATTTCTTGGCAAGACATACAACAAGGCATTAAAAACATGAGCCCAGTTCCAGGAAGATTAGAAAAATTAGCCATCAACAAGCCTTTTTCTGTGTACATTGATTATGCACACACAGACCAAGCTTTACAACTTGCATTAGAATCTTTAAGAAATTTCAAACCAAATAAAATCCACGTAGTTTTTGGCTGTGGGGGAGATAGAGATAAAGGCAAGCGTTCTTTAATGGGGAAAGTTGCCTCACAATTAGCTGATTTTGTATACATTACAAATGATAATCCAAGAACAGAAAACCCAGAATCCATCATACAAGACATCTTACAAGGCGTAACTGTCCATGCTTTTATACAACCTGACCGCAAACAAGCCATTCATCAAGCACTTGACAATGCACAAGAAAATGACGTTGTTTTAATCGCTGGAAAAGGTCATGAAGATTATCAAATCTTAGGAACTACAAAATATCCATTTTCTGACCATGAAGTTGTTCTAAGCTACATAAATAAATAAAGCGTTCTCTAGAGAACGCTTTATGAATATAGTGTATATTTTTTTATCTTATTACTGTATCTTTCTTTGTTTTTTATAAAAATATAACACAAAAAGGAAAAAAATATTGAAAAAGAAAATCCAAACAAATAAATATTTTATAGAAATCAACATTGCATTCCATGGAGTAATCACTCTTTCCCCTATACCAAATATTTTTTGAACACTTGGTGTGAAAATAAAGGTAAATAAATCTAAGTTAAATCCATAACTCATTATATATATACAAGATATAAAAATTGTGTAGAAAAACAATAGTAAAATACAAGGTCCAAAAAATTTATAAGCAGAATTTGTTCCAGGAAATATATAAGACAATATATTACTTATTATTTTCGAAATACTAAAAGAATCTATAGTCTTAGTCTCCTGTTTTTTAAAATGAAATAAATGAAATATTGCACAAATAAAAATATACACGCAAAAACAATCAAGTAAAAATTTTAAAAAACTAATACTATTTGTAAAAAATATCGTGTTTTTCCTTTCCTTAACAATATCAACAAAATCATCGGTATCTCCTCGATATTGTGCAATCAAAGAGATGCTTGTATCCCATTCTTGCATAGAAGGAGTGACTAAATAGGGACCAGCAATTCCATATTTCTGAAAACGTTCTATGCGATTGTCTTTCCCTTGTTGGTTAATATTAAATTGTGCAATTGCACAATCAGGATTCAAGGCAAGTGCTTTCTGAAAATATTCAAGAGCCTTTTCTTTATCGCCTTTTTGATATTCTATCACACCTAAATTATTAAAAGCACCTTCTGATTCAATATTTTCATAGATATCAGTTGCTTCTTTTATTTCACCAGCTTTATGGAATATATAGCCTTTGACAAAATCAGAATCTGATAAACAAGAAAAAGTTTCTATTTGGTCAGGATGTCCTGCAAAACCATCCATCACCGTCACTGGAAACGATTGCAAACCCTGAATAATTTGTAATCCTTTACAAGTATAATGATGCGATACAGCACCAATACAAAATAAAATCATCAATCCAATGACTTCACTCTTTGACCAAAAAAACAGAAAATTCCAACGCTCCCAACTTTTCCAAGAAGATTCTCTCCAACAAGAAAAATAACGAAATCCTTGCACAAAAAGATATATAAAAAACGTAAAAAGAAAAGCAAAATATAGAGTCATAGCATGATTACCTATTTCTAACAAACTTATAGGCAATCCCAGATATATATAATTCATTGCTTGTTCTGTTCGTTGCTTCCATAATTCTTCTTGCTCTATATTTCCTGCTTCTTTATACAATGTTGCTAAATGTTTATAAACATAAGCACTGCAATCTGTAAAAGGAGATAAATCCCAAAGTCTTTTTCCCATTATATTTGCATACGATAGAATATTTTCTTCTTGTATTTCTTCAAGAACACGTCCATATCGTACAAGATATAATACTGTCAAATAGCTTTCTTCTGGTTCATAACCATGTTGTAAATAAAACTTCATAGCTTTTGCAAAAGATTGATTTCCCCAATCTTTAGAAAGTACATCTAGCCAAGGAACTAAACCCATTAATTGCCATTGAAACATAGAATTATTGTTGATGATCTTCTGGAATACAACTTCAGCTTCGTCCATTCGATCCAACAAACCTAAATAAAAACATCGAAAACCATCAAACCACATATTTGTAGAAGCATCTTGTTTTTCTAAAACTACAATTGCTTCCTCTAAAAAAGGTTTTAATTCTCTACGTTTATATTCTTGTATAGATCTCGGTACATATAGCTGATGTCTATCTAGTATATTTTCTAAGATAGACAATGCTTGTTTTTTATAGGTCTTTATATCATCAGAATTTCCCGTAAAAAATAAACTTTGTTTAGATTCTCCAACTTGGAAATAAAAAGTTTTCTTCCATTTTAACTCCTGAATACTAGAAGAAACTTCAACATACACACCATGTTCAGAAGGTTTCCATGAGGTACAATATCCAGGTAGCCACCAAACATCTTTTATTTTCCCAGATCTACTTTCCACACAATACACAGAATTTTGAACATTATAATATAAATCTTCTCCTACAAGAGCAAAATAATTGTTCTCAAAATTTACATAATCCATGACTCTATCATCTACATAAGTAATGGCATGGTGTCGCTCCCAAATAATAACGCCATTCTCTCGTGCTTGCACAGAACCAGCTTCAGTCCAAGTATATTCCAATCCAAACACATTTGACATACAACACAATAAAACAATGAAAAACCATATCATATTTATTCCTTTACAATCAACCTATACATAATATATCATTTTACAAAATTTATACAGGATATAGACAATATAATGGAATCATTTCTTTAATTTATAGTATGATAAATATTTTTATCTTCTTAATAATATTTATTCTGTGATTAAACATTCAATGATTTCTTTACTCAAATCTCTTAAATTCAACGACTATGAAATTGTTCTAAGATAATATAATAAAAAAGCGTTCCCTAGAGAACGCTTTTTAAATATAGTTTGTATTTTTTTGTCTAGTTTAATTTAGTTTCTTTGTTTTTTAAAAAATCTAATGACAAAATAAATAAAACATTGAAAAGAAAAATCCAACCAACTAAATCTTTTATGGAAATTAACATTGCAGCCCATGGCGTAGAAAATCTATCCCCTATACCAAATATTTGTTGAAAATTTGGTGTAAGAATATAGGAATATATATAGGAATATATATCTACGCTAAACCCTTGATTCAATTGATATAATCTAGATATAAAACTTGTAAAGAAAAACAATAGTAAAATACAAGGACCCAAAAATTTATACGAAGAATGTGTTCCAGGAAATATATAAGACAATATATGATTCATAATTTTTGAAATACTAAAAGAATCTGTAGTCTCGGTCTCTTGTTTTTTTAAATTAAATAAATTAAATATCGCACAAATAAAAATATACACGCAAAAACAATCAAGTAAAAATTTCAAAAAACTAATACTATTTAGATGTTTTTCAGATATTGGTAACCCTATCCACTGGAACATATCAGCCAAAGGAACAGTAAAAGAGACAATATTTCGATCTTGGGCGATAAAAGAAATACTTTCATCCCATTCTTGCACAGAAGGAGTGACTAAATAGGGATCAGCAACACCATATTTTTGAAAACGTTCTATGCGATCGTCTTTGCCTCGTTGGTTAATATTAAATTGTGCAATCATACAATCAGGATTCAAGGCAAGTGCTTTCTGAAAATATTCAAGAGCCTTTGCTTTATTTCCTTTTTGATACTCTATCACACCTAAATTATTAAAAGCACCTTCCGATTCAATATTTTCATAAATAGCAGTTGCTTCTTTGATTTCACCAGCTCTATGAAATATATAGCCTTTGACAAAATCAGAATCTGATAAACAAGAAAAAATTTCTATCTGGTCAGGATTTCCTACAAAACCATCCATCACAGTTGCTGGACACGATTGCAATCCCAAAAAAATTTGTAATCCTTTATAAGTATAATGATGAGATACAACTCCAACACAAAGTAAAATCATCAATCCAATGACTTCAATCTTTGACCAAAAAAACAAAAAATTCCAACGCTTCCAACTTTTCCAAGGAGATTTTACCCAAAAAGGAAAATAACGAAATCCTTGCACAAGAAGATATATAAGAAACGCAAAAATAAAAGCAAAATATAGAGTCATAGCATGACTACCTATTTCTAATAAATTGATAGGATATCCCATATATACATGCTTCATTGCTTGCTCTGTTCGTTGCTTCCATAATTCCTCTTGTTCTATATTTCCTGCTTCTTTATGCAATCTTGCTAAATGGTGATAAACAGATGCACTGCATTCTATAAAAGGAGCAAAATCCCAAAGTCGTTCTCCCATGATATTGGCATACGATAGAATATTTTCTTCTTGTATTTCTTCGCGAACTCGTCCATATGGTACAAGAAATGTTAATATAGTATAGCAATCTTCTGGTTCATAACCATGTTGTAAATAAAACTTCATGGCTTTTTCAAAAGCTTGATTTCCCCAATCTCTAGAAAGTATATCTAACCAAGGAACTAAACCCATCAATTGCCATTGAAACATAGAGTCATTGTTTATTATCTTTTGGAATACAGCCTCGGCTTCGTCCATTCGATCCAATAAACCTAAATAAAAACATCGAAAACCATCAATACATAAATTTGTAGAACTATCTTGTTTTTCTAAAATTACAATTGCTTCCTCTAAAAAAGGTTGCATTTCTCTATGTTTATATTCTTGTATAGATTTCGGTACATATAGTCCATTTTTATCCAATATATCTTCTAAGACAGACAATGCCTGTTTTCTATAGACCATTATATCATATAGAGTTGCTATACAAAATAAACTTTGTTTAGATTCTCCAGCTTGAAAATAAAAAGTTTTCTTCCATTTTAAAGCCTGAAAATTAGAAGAAACTTCAACATGCACACCATATTCAGAAGGTTTCAATGAACGACAATTTCCAGGTAACCACCAAACATCTTTTACTTTTCCAGATCTACTTTCCACACAATACAAAGTTCGAAGAACATTGTAATATAAATCTTCTCCCACAAGAGCAAAATAACTTGTATTAAAATTTACATAATCAATGGCATGTTGTCGTTCCCAAACAAGAACGCCATTATCTCGTGCTTGGACAGAACCTTCTTCTGTCCAAGTATATTCCAAACCAAACAAATTCGACATACAGCACAATAAAACAATAAAAATTAATACCATAATTATTCCTTTAAAATCAATCCTATATCTTCATGATGTATCATCTTACAAAATTTATGCAAGATATAGTATAATAGCATTACTTTCTTCAATTACAGTATAATATTTTTTATATCCTTAAATTACAATATGATAAATATTTTCATCTCTTATATATTTATTCTGCTATTAAACGTTCAACAAGTTTTGTATAACGATCTCTTGCTCGAATCTTTTGAATGGCAATGATAAATGCCTTCCAAGTTCCAATTAAAATTACAAGTTCTTTACCACGAGTGATCGCAGTATACAGTAAATTTCGTTCTAACATGATAAAATGCTCTGTATGAAGAGGAATGATCACACAAGGATATTCACTACCTTGAGATTTATGAATACTGATCGCATAAGCATATACAATTTCACTTAAATCAGTTTCCTCATATTCTATAAGTTCATCAAATTGTATATACGTCTTTCGCTTGGATCGATCTATATGATGAATTATTCCTATGTCACCATTGTACACATTTTTTTCATAATTATTAACAATTTGCATAACTTTATCACCCACTCTGAATTTTCCATAGCTTCCTCTTGTAGGTGGATTTAAAGCTTTTGCCAATTCTTCATTGAGCTTATCCACTCCAATGGCACCACGATACATAGGAGATAAAACTTGTATATCACGAATAGGATGAAAGTTATATTGTTTAGGCAATCTATATCCCACAAGATCTACAATACTTTTCATACAAAGTTTTGGATTATCTTCCAAAAAAAAATAGATATCTGAATCTGGTTGGTTTGTAATTTTTGGTATCATTCCATGATTTATATCATGGGCAACTTCCACAATCGAAGAACCTTTAGATTGCCGGAAAATATGATCTAATTGAACAACTGGAAATTTTTTGCTTGCAATTAAATCACCCAACACATTGCCAGGTCCAACAGAGGGCAATTGATCTGCATCCCCTACTAATGTAATAGAAGACGACAAAGGAACTGCGGAGAAAAGTTGATATGCTAAAATAATATCTATCATAGACGCTTCATCGACTATTAAATGGTCAATTTTTAGTGGTGTTTCTGAATTATATTCAAATTTCTTTGTAAAAGGATTAAAACGCAATAATCGATGGATCGTACTTGCGGCAAATTGTGTTGCTTCTGATAATCGTTTAGCAGCTCGCCCTGTAGGAGCTGCTAAAGCTACGACACGTCTTTCATTTTCTAAAATATCTACTAATGCACGAATAATCGTTGTTTTCCCTACACCAGGACCTCCAGTAATAATAGAAAATTTTTTACTCAATGCTTTTTTAATAGCTTGTTGTTGCTTTTCTACAAAATGAAATCCAATATTTTTTTGAACATCTTTAATTTTCTTATCTATATTTGCAATCGATTTTACTGCTCTAGAATGTACAAAATCATGTAAAATCAATGCAACTTTTCCTTCATAAAAATATAAATTAGGTCGATAAATCGCACGATCATCTTCTTCTAATCGAATTAACTTTTTCTCTTGAACTAAGGATTCGATAGATTCTAAAATCAAAGATTCATCAAGATGCAACATATTTATCGCAGTTTGTACTAACACTTCTTCAGGCAAATAACAATGGCTATTAGATTGTGCTGTTGTCATTATATGAATAAGGGCAGCTTGAATTCGTTCAGGATCATCTTCCTTCACACCTACTCTTTGAGCAATTTTATCTGCAGTAATAAAGCCAATTCCATCAATATCAATTGCTAATCGATATGGATGATGATGTAAAATAGCAACAATATTTCCCCCATAAAAATCACAAATTTTCGCTGCCCTTTTACCTCGAATTCCATAAGATGATAAAAACAATAAGGCATCATGCATAGTGCGTTGCTCTTGCCAAGATGCAGAAATAACCCCTAATTTTGCTCTTCCAATACCAGAAACATTCATCAACTGACTTATGTCACGTTCAAACACATCAAATGTTTCATGACCAAACAATTTTACAATACGTTTTGCTAATGCTGGTCCAATTCCTTTTATAATACCAGAAGACAAGTATTGTATAATCTGCTCTTTAGAGCTTGGCAACAAAACTTCAAAATGCTCTACTTTAAATTGTTCACCATATTTTGGATGATGAACCCATTTTCCTAATACTCGTATATCTTCTCCTTGATTTGCTTCCATAATAAAGCCAGTAATAGTAATAGGAGGTTCATTCTCATCCAGTCGTAGACGCGCTACCATATAATTCGTTTCAGGAGTAGAATAAATAATATGTTCTAAAACACCTTCTAGACAAACGAGTTCATCATCCAGAATATTCATATTTCAGTCCTAATTAAGCACGACGAATAGTGTTGATAACAATAGGTTGAACAGGTACATCAGACATTCCAGTCTTTCTATCACGATGAGTTTCTGTCACTCCAATTTTATCTACAACGTCCATTCCAGCCGTGACTTTTCCAAACACAGCATACCCAAAATCACGAGTGCCATGATTTAAAAAATCATTATCCTTCAAATTAATAAAAAATTGTGCAGTTGCACTGTCAACAACCGAAGTCCTTGCCATAGCAATCGTTCCACGCAAATTAGATAGACCATTTTTCGCTTCATTCTTAATAGGATTATGTGTCTTAGGTTGCTCCATACTTGTATTAAAACCACCACCTTGAATCATAAAATCAGCAATGACACGATGAAAAATTAAACCATTGTAAAAACCTTCATCAACATATTTAAGAAAATTTGCAACAGTGATGGGAGCATGGACTTCATCTAAATCTAAACTAATATTACCCACGTTAGTTTCAATAATAACAGGTGTCATAAAAACTCCTTAAAAAAAATATAAATAAATAAAAAAATACCATAATTGCATAAACTATTATAAACATAAAAATAATTCATTCAATATCTTTTCAATTTTTTTTTATATTTTAATATAATATCTTCCTACAAATTCTAGTACTTTCCTAATACTTTACTACAAATTCATTAAAATTTTAATTCTTTTTAATTTAATTTTTTTTAAAAAATTCTCAAATTATAAATATTCACTGTAATTTTACTACTACCCCCAGAGTAACTGAGTAACTTTCCACTCCCCAGAGCAAATCCCCAGAGCAATATTTACCTCCCCAGAGCAACAAAGCAATTTTCCACTCCCCAGAGCAACATTGCCTCCCCAGAGCAATTCCCCAGAGTAACATTGCCTCCCCAGAGCAATTTCCACCCCCAGAGCAACTGACACCTCCCCAGAGCAAATCCCCAGAGCAACATTGCCTCCCCAGAGCAAATCCCCAAAGCAACATTGCCTCCCCAGAGCAATTCCCCAGAGCAATTCTCCAGAGCAATTTCCACCCCAGAGCAAATTACCTCCCCAGAGCAACTCCAACTCCCCAGAGCAACATTGCCTCCAACTACTCAGAGCAACTCCCCAGAGCAAGTCCAACTCCCCAGAGCAACATTGCCTCCAACTACTCAGAGCAACTCCCCAGAGCAAATTACCTCCCCAGAGCAAAAATATATTCCCTTTTTTCTTTTTTTTGCATTGTATTTTTGATACAATGGCGTAAACTTATTTTTTATGCAATTTTTTTGCTCTGGGGGTGAAATTTTTCCGTGTGTTCTGTGTGTTCCGTGGTTTTAATTTTTGTGGTTTACTCAGGCGGGATTGTATTGATTGAAAAGGTAGGCATGTGATGAAATTAGATGATTTAATTCCTATGTCTAAGTTAGACAAGAAAAATGCAGCAATAGACTTTGTGAAATTGCACCGAAATAAAGGATATGAAAAAGGCAATTGTCAAGTTTTTTGGACTGGATTGTTACAACGTGTATTTGGTGTTAAACATCCTGATGAATTCATTCAATTTGAAAAGCCTGCTAAAAATACAACGATTAAATTTATTGATGCGTACATTCCTGAAACTAAAGTATTGATTGAACAAAAAAGTTCGCACATTAATTTAGAAAAGCCAGTCAAGCAAAGTGATGGTACGCTTTTGTCAGCCATTGACCAAGCTCACTTTTATAGTGACATGCTAGACTATTCAGAGATGCCGCGTTGGATCATAGTTTGTAATTTTCAAGAATTCTATATCTATGACATGGAAAACAAGCAAGAACCTCCTGAAATCCTGTATTTAAAAGACTTACCACAAGAATATTACCGACTTAATTTTCTCATTGACGCAGATAGCACGCAAATTCAAAAAGAAACTGCTGTTTCCTTAAAAGCTGGGGAAATCGTTGCACAATTATACGACCTTCTCAAACAAGAATTTACATCTGCGAATATTCCTATTACAGAACACGTTTTAACTAGTTTAAATATACTTTGTGTCCGCATTGTTTTTTGTCTATATGCTGATAGCTCAGAATTATTTGGTAGAAAAGGCATGTTTCAAGATTTATTAAAATCTAGAACAGAAATTAATCTACGTGACACATTGATTAAACTATTTAAAGTCTTAAACCAAAAACAAAACGAACGAGACCCTTTTTTAGATTATGATATTGCAGCATTTCCTTATATTAATGGTGGACTTTTTCAAGATGAAAACATTACGATCCCAAGATGCACGCACGCTATTTACCATCTATTAGTAGAAGAAGCTACAAAAAACTTTGATTGGTCAGAAATTAGCCCCACTGTATTTGGTTCTGTATTTGAAAATACTTTAAATCCAGAAACTCGTGGCACAGGTGGCATGCACTATACTAGCATTGAAAATATTCATAAAGTCATTGATCCTTTATTCTTAGATGATTTAAAAGATGAATTTCGAAATATTAAAAAACAAACGATCTTACAAGAAAAAAAACAAGCCTTATTAGATTTACAAACAAAGATTTCTTCTCTCACATTCCTAGACCCTGCGTGCGGTTCTGGAAATTTTCTCACACAAACGTACATTTCCCTACGAAAATTAGAAAATCTCATCTTAGAATCTATCCATTGCATTGACAAAGAAACAAATCAACAAACGCCTAACTTAAAAATCAAAGTAGAAATTGAAAATTTCCATGGAATTGAAATCAATGATTTTGCAGTTACTGTAGCAAAAACTGCATTATGGATTGCAGAACTCCAAATGATGCAAAAAACAGAATCTATCATGGAACGAAAAATTACATTCTTTCCTTTAAAAACAAATGCGTATATTCATGAAGAAAACGCCTTGCAAATTGATTGGCAAGATATCATTCCAAAAGACAAACTAAACTATATCATTGGAAATCCGCCATTCTTAGGCAGTGCTTTGATGACAAAGCAACAAAAACAAGACCAATCTCTATTCACTACAAATAAAAGATTAGATTATGTGTCGTGTTGGTATTACAAAGCAGCAGAATATATCCAAAATACAGACATTCAAGTTGCCTTTGTATCTACAAATTCTATTGTACAAGGAGAGCAAGTAGGACCTCTATGGACAGACATGATAGAAAAATATAATCTACATATTGATTTTTGTCATAGAAGTTTTCCATGGGACCAAGAATCAGAAGAAACTATTTTATATAGAGAAAGGCAATTAGAATTATCATTAACAAGAAAACAAGGTGCACAAAAACAAGGAAAACAAAAAAAAGAAAAAAAACAAGAACGAACAAAAAAAGCAACTGTAACGTGTGTG
>Ga0209407_1000457_pt1 | contig 53390 bp, 41 predicted proteins | sample AD_JPNHG3_MetaG_FD_184410 | JGI IMG/M metagenome (GOLD analysis project Ga0209407, IMG submission 184410) | Active sludge microbial communities of municipal wastewater-treating anaerobic digesters from Japan - AD_JPNHG3_MetaG (SPAdes) (version 2) | ecosystem: Engineered > Bioreactor > Anaerobic...
GGCTATTACAATACCCGCGAGGCGGCGGTCTGGACGACAAACACTCGCACGTGGGCAAAGGCAACAGCCGCATAAAGCCGTCTCTCCAGGTTAAAAGAGCAGAAAGAGACTTATTCAGCAAGCCCTAAATAGCGGCAGAGAGTTGTCCATATGGAGATCGCTACCCATGATCGTCGTTACATAGGGGAAGAGCGAGATGCTGTAGTTCCCCGCTTCTTGCTGGCTCACTCGTGGTATGAGGATTAGCTGGTCATCGCCGCACCGACACAATACGACATGACATTGCCGACTGCGGCAACGACGAAGGCATACCCCCAACGGATTGGGCAAAAATCATCACCTCGGAAAACATCGAAGCGTGTGAGCATTCTGATCAGGAGTCCATCCAAGCCGACAATCGCAACCTCAGCCACCCACACGTTGGAAGTGGCGTCAAACAATGGAAAGAAAACCAGAAAGTAAACAGCCAAATTGGCAACAACCAGTGCCCCAAAAACCGGCTTCAGTTCCATTCCCCAGAACAGAAGCACCAGTGTGACTGTTGCCGCCTCCACGGCGAAAGCCGACCCCAACACCAGAATATAGGGTATCATGCCTACAGGGTCGAATACAATCGGATTGGCGTACGCACTCCCAGACAAGCAGACCAACAAGAACCCGATGAATATCCGACGCTTCATTATCACGCTCCTGCCTTCTTGCCAGAGTCGCATCGGAGCCGTATAAATTATACCTCAAAAAGGGGCGAAGGGGGAATGAAAGCTGCGGGCCGTGATGTGGCCATCTCAGGGCATTACCAATCGACATAGTATGACCTTCTTTGTCCACAGTGTGCACCAGAATGTGCACCAACGATGTACTACCCATCTTACGTTGGACTACTATTGGACAACTATTGGAATGCACCATCTTCATTTTGTGGACTCATAAACCCAGTGGTTACAAGTACTTATGGAAGCATTAGCAAACTGAAAATCCGTGTGTCGGCGGTTCAAATCCGCCCCTGCCCATTTCCCCACAACCGGTTCTTGCCCTGCAAACCCTCGTTTCTCGCTCATAGCCGGGGCTTACCGTTCCTGAACAGTCAAATCGCTGCAATGCTCTGACGCAAAGGTGTTGGTCGACGTCCTTCCATCGCAAAAAAGGCCCCGCCACCCCTTTTGCGTCTCTGCCGGACAAAACGCCTCTCTGGACCGACGAGCACACCAACCTCCTGCCCGTCCTGAAGTAGCGCCACATCCTCCGGCGACCATGCTGGCGAGGATCAAGAAACAGTTTACGTCGAAATATGCCTTGTTTATTGTAGACCTCGGTGATCAGCCTGATAGTGCATTGACTTTGCCGCAAAATCTGCTATACTAATGTTTTACTGACCGGAGGCTGCATGAAAAGACTGGGGAGCCGAATGGCCGCTCCGCGGGGTGAATCCTTCGAAAAACGCACATTCAGGAGTCCGCAAATGCGTAATTGCGCACATACCTTATTAATAGTCCTCATCCTCGTCCTGAGCGGCGTTCCGCAGGCCGGCGCGCTTGTGGTCAGCGAGATCATGTACCACCCGGTCGAAGAAGGCGGCACGCCCAGCGGCGCCGAAAACCTTGAATTCATCGAGCTTTACAACAACCGCGCCGTTTCCGAAGACCTCGGCGGCTGCGCGTTCACCAACGGCATCAGCTTCACCTTTCCCCCCGGCACGAAGCTTGCCGGTAAGTCCTATCTCGTCGTCGCCCGGGACCCGGCGGCGATCGAGGCCGCCTACGGCATAACGGGTGTCTACGGTCCTTACAACGGCGCGCTCAACAATGACGGCGAACGCATCGAACTGTCCAACGAAAACGGCGAGATCATCCTCTCGCTGCGCTACAACGACACATGGCCCTGGCCAAACAGCCCGGACGGCACCGGACACTCCCTCGTTCTCGCCAAGCGCGCCGGCGATCCCGAGGAGGCCTCAAGCTGGGCCCCAAGCGCGCTGATCGGCGGGACCCCCGGCGGTCCAGACCCGGTCCACGGCGAACCCGTGGACCCCACCATGGTCACCCTGGTCGACCTGGGGCACCCCGGACGGTACTTCAAAGGAACACGCGAGCCTTCACCCAGCGGCCAGACCCCCACTATAGCCTGGACCCAAATCGGCTTCGACGACACAGCCGCGGGGTGGCTGACAGGCCCGAACGGTTACGGCTACAGCAATGAGGCGGACGAACTCAAGTATATCCGCACCACGCTTGGCGACATGAACGGCAACTACATCTCCGCCTATTTCCGCCTGCCCTTCGAACTGACCGCCCAGCAGATCGCCTCTTTCTCCGAACTCCGCGCAGATGTGAACTACGACGACGCCTTTGTCCTCTACCTGAACGGCGTCCGTATTGGCGACTCGGGTAATATCGTCGGCACGCCGCCGCCCTACAGTCAACGCGCGGGCACCGCCAGCGAGTACAGCACGATGAGTCTCAACCTGACCAATTACCTGTCCAGCCTCGTTGAGGGCAAGAACGTGCTGGCGATGCAGTTTCACAACAGCGATCTTGGCGGCAGTTCCGACTGCCTGGGCAGCGTCACACTTCGCGCCGTCGTCCATCCTGGCCTAAGCAACGGCGAAGATCTCCGCGCCCGTGTTGTGATCAACGAGCTGCTTGTCAACAGCGAGGCCGCCCCGGGAGTGGACTGGATCGAGCTCTACAACCCGGGCCCCGTCGCGGTCGACCTGAGTAATTGCTACCTCAGCGACGGCCGCTTCGAGCTCCTCAAGTACAAAATACCCAACGGCACCATCCTGCAGCCGGGCGAGTTCTGGACAGTCACGCAGAGCATGCTGCCTTTTGGCCTGAGCTTTGCCGGCGAGACGATCTTCCTTACGGCCGCTACCGACGACCCCGTGCCGCAGCCCATCCGCGTGCTTGACGCGGCCCGTTACGGCGCCATGCCTCGTGATGTCACCGTCGGCCGCTACCCAAACGGGGCCAACAACTTCGTCATGCTCTCGGCGCCGACCTACAACGCACCTAACGCTTATCCGGCCTCAAACGACATCGTCATCAACGAGATCATGTATAATCACGGCACCCGCAACCCGGACGACGACGACGAAGACTACGAGTACATCGAACTTTACAACAAGGGGCCGGCGGCTGTTTCATTAGACGGCTGGGCCCTGGATGATGGTGTTCAGTACCAGTTCCCGGCGGGCACGACGTTAGCGTCGGGCGCCTATCTCGTCATCGCCAACAACCCGGAAGTGCTGGCGTCGATCTACCCGCATCTTACTATCGGCGTCAATCTCCTTGGTCCCTGGACCGGCCAACTTGACAATCATTCCGAGCGCATCCGCCTGTCGCGGCCCATCGTCGAAATCGACCCCGACACGGGCGAACCCGCCACGTACATGGTCACCGCCGACGAGGTCACGTATTACGACGGCGGCCGCTGGCCTGAATGGGCCGACGGCAAGGGCGCAAGCCTGGAACTCATTGACCCCCGCGCCGACAACAACACCGCCTCGGCCTGGGCCGACAGCAACGACCTGCCCAAGAGCGTTTGGCAGCCCATCTCGTTCACCGTCAACGCCGGCAACACCCAGTACACCCACGACGAGGTCAACATCTTCGACATGATGCTGCTTAACGCCGGCGAAGTGCTGCTCGACGATGTCCAGGTGACGATCAACGGGAGCCCGCGCCTCGCCAACGGCGGTTTCGAATCCGGTGAAAGCGGCTGGCGGATCCTTGGCAATCACGTACGCTCGTACGTGACGGCCGCCGGCCACGGCTCAGGGTCTGCCCGCGCGCTGCACCTGATCGCCACGGGCCACGGCGACCCGGGCGCCAACCGCATTAATCAGTCGATCGCCCCAGTCCATGCGGGCACAGTTACCTTCAGCGCCCGCGCACGGTGGGTGCGAGGCAGCCGCTACCTGCTGATGCGTGTCGCGCGCGAACTGGCGCCCGTGCAGCCGCCGCGGCCGTCGTACGCCTTCGAACTGAACGCGCCACGGAACATCGGCACGCCGGGCCTGCAGAACACCGCCTATGCGGCAAACCGCGGTCCGGAGATCACCGAGGTTCGTCACGATCCCGTCTTGCCCGCCGGCGGTGAGCCCATCGTGGTCACGGCCCGCATCAGCGACTATGACGGCGTTGCCTCGGCAACACTGTACTTCCGTTCAGAAGGCACCACGTCGTTCATCGCCGCGGCGATGTACGACAACGGGCTTGGCAGCGACACGGCCGCCAACGACGGCATCTACACGGCCGTCATCCCCCCCGCAAACCCCGGTACCATGCGTGCCTTTTATATCGTCGCAACCGATGGGGCCGCCTCGACACGATTCCCCACGCTGCTGCAGCCGTCGGCCGACGTGCCACAGCGCACCTGCCTCGTCCGGGTCGGCGATGCACCCGTCACGAGTGAATTCGCCACTTACCGCATCTGGATGTCCAACGACGTCATTAACACGTTCACGTCACGGCCGAACCTTTCGAATGAACTGTTGGACTGCACCTTCGTTTACGACGACACCGACGTCTTCTACAACTGCGGCATCCGTTTCCGCGGCAGCCCCTTCCTGCGCAGCGGCGCCAACCGCAACCCCACCGGTCGGTTCGCTTATCGCATCCGCTTCAACCCCGACCAGCGTTACCGCAGCATGGAGGAGATCAACCTCGACAACACCGAGGGCGGCGAGCGCGGGCCGCTGCAGGAACGCGCCAGCTACTACTTCTACCGCCGTATGGGCTTGCAGTTTTCGATGCAGGAGTATGTCCGCCCGGTGCTCAACGGCCACGTTTACGACAGCTACGAAGACGTGCAGAATATCGAAGGCGATTATGCGGACGCGTGGTTTGCCGACGACAACAACGGCTACATCCATAAGGTCGACGACTATTTCGAGTACAGCGCCGACGGTACAGGACACAGCAATCTTGACGAGGGTCTCAAGTACGACAGCGCGCATCCGCTCCTGAAGGAAACGTACCGGTGGGGCTTCGAAAAGCGCGGGCACCGCGAAAACGACAACTGGGACCATCTTTTCACTTTCGCGGTCGCCATGAACACGCCATCGAGCAGTCCGGACTACGAGGCCGCGATAGAGTCCGTCATCGACCCGCGTCATTTCGCAAAGGTCCTTGCCGTCCGACACGCGTTGGGCGACTGGGACAGTTACGGCTATACGCGGGGCAAGAACAACTACTTCTACTATGCCCCCAACGCCAACCGCTGGTACCTGCTGCCGTGGGACATCGATTATACGCTCGGTTCCGGCGACGGCCCCACCACCAACCTTTTCGCCGTCAACGCCGGCCAGTTCCCCGAAGTTTATCAGTTCCTCAACTACCCCAAGTATCGCCGCATGTACCTGGAGGCTTTCGCGGAACTGGTTTCCGGTCCCTGGCAGACCTCCTACGGAACCGCGGAGCCGCCGACTGATTTCGATCGCTTCGTCGATGAAAACGCCGACGCACTCGTTGCCGACGGGGCCGGCGACGGCAGACGCGACGCAATCAAGGCCTTTGTGCGTGATCGCCGGGCCTACATCCTGACCCAGATTCCGCCGATCTCCTTCGAGATCACCACCAACAGCGGACAGGATTTCTGCACCTCCTCCGAACTGGCGACCATCCGCGGGCCGGCCCCATTGAACGTTATCTCCATTGCCGCCAACGGCACGCCGCTTGCCACGGAGTTTTCCGGCAACAACGTCTTCACGATCGAGGTGCCCGTCGAGATGGGCAGTAATTTCATCGTCCTCCAGGGCCTCAATTCACACGGCGAACCGCTCGAGGGTGCAACCGATTCGATCACCGTAACTCGTGTGGCGCCGATCAAGGTTATCTCGGCCGTGCCCAACATGCTCTGTAACAGCGGCACGACCACACTGACGATCAACGGCAGCGGCTTCGAACCCGGCTCGCCCATCGGCGTGGCCCTGACGACTGCCTCGGAAGAGATCGGCTTCGATGCGCTCTACGTCCAGAGCAGCAGTCATTTCGACGCCATCCAGGCCGCCACGGTACTGCTCAACGGCCCCTCGGCGGGTATCGGCGACCCCGTCGAGGCTGTCCACAAGGTAATCAACCTCTTCCAGACCGGCAGCGAGGGTATCTTCACGCCCAGTGACACCTTCGCACCCCCATTCAACCTTGGCGACCCGTCCGGCTTCGCCGTGCGCTTCACCGGCTACATCTATGCTCCGTCGCCTGGAACGCGTTATTTCGGGGTCAACAGCGACGATGGTTTTGCCCTGTGGATAGACGGCCAACTCGTCGGCGAGTACGCCTTGCCCCGGGGGCCCGCCACGTCCGACGTCAGAGGCAACGTGACGGCCGGAACCATGACCTTCAACTTCCCGGCGGCGGGAATGTATTTCCTGCAACTGGATTTCTTTGAAAACGGCGGCGGTGAGGAGATCGAATTCTTCCAGACCGATGCTTTTGGCAACAATCCGCAGCTTATCAACGGCGGCTCGGAACTGGTCGTCTACCGCAACAACGTGATCCGCATCGAGGCGAGTGACGTCGTCGTCCACGACGCCTCAAGGGTTACGTGCACCGTCAATGCCGCAGGGGTGCCGGCCGGCTTGTGGAAGCTTGTCGTCACCCCGGAATGCGGCGAGGCGGCCAAGGCCATCGTCGATGACGCCGTGATGATCGTTCCCACGCCCGGCGGGACGATGACCTGGACCATCACACCGAGCGGCGACGCGGCATCCGCAGGTCTGCACCGGGGCCCCTTTACGCCGAGTGGACACAGCTACCGGCTGATCAACGCCGGCAGTTGGCCCGTCCAGTACTCGGTGGCCAAGGGCGCCGCCGTGGACTGGCTGGATATTCCGGCCATGCCGTTTGGCACCATAAACGCCGGCGGCAGCAAACTGATCGACGTCGCCATCAATACCGCAGCCGAGGGCCTGCCGCCCGGCGAGTACACTTGCCCCCTGATCTTCGCCCTGCCACCCTGCGCCACGGGCGGACCCAAGACGATTCAGCGGCTTGTCAGTCTGACGGTTCACAACAGCGGCGACTTCGACCGCAGTTTCAAAGTCGACTGGGGCGACTGGGCAGGACTTGCGGACGCGTGGCGGCAATCCTGCGGGGCGCCCGACTGGTGCGCGGGAGCAGACCTCGACCGGGACGGAACGGTCGACCTGAAAGACCTGACCCTCTTCGCCGACCAGTGGCTGCTCACGGGGCCGTGACTTTGAACTGAGGGGCGACGTTGACAGCCTGACAAAGGTCGATGCCAATTCGGCTGCGGCGTGCGCTGCTCCGAGAGCAGGCACAGTGTTTATAACAGGTTCATGTCTGCACCTGTATTTGCCGCGCTTACCGTTTTTTTCCAGATTGTCCGACTTTCCACTCTCGTTACCTTCGCCACCGAAAATAATTCATGTTTTTGGCGAAACCGAAAAGATTAAAGTTGAACGAGTAGTCACAAGTGACTATATAGTCACTTTATGAGTCCCGGGACTGCAAAACCAAAAGCCAATCGGACCCAGTTGCGTGCGCGCCAGACGCGCCGCCGCCTGCAGCAGGCGGCACTGGACGTGTTCACCGAGAAGGGCGTTGAAGCCGCCACGGTCGAGGATATCACCAAGAAGGCTGACCTGGGCAAGGGAACGCTCTACCGGCATTTCTCCGATAAAGACGAGATCCTCGTCACACTGGTGGACGAGGCCGTCGACCACCTCATCCAACTCCTCACTGCGAATGCCGACGCGATGCAGACGCTGGAAGACGTCCTGGAGCATTATCTCACAGCGCATTATGAGTTTTTTAACGAAAATACCGAAGAATTCATCCTGCTGTTCCAGGGTCGCGTCCTGCTCAAATTGCAGTCCGAGGCCCCCGGCGACCTCGAAGATCCCTACATCAGGTACCTCGAGACCATAGGACGGCAGGTCGCACCACACTTGTCGCCGCGCATCGACCCGGTTAAGATACGCAGGCTCGCCTGTGCCGTCGCCGGGTTCATTTTCGGATTTTTCTCGTTCGCCATGATCGGCATGGAGCCGGCCGAGATCGAAACGAGCATCAAACCGTTAAGGAAGGCGTTCGTCCGAAGTCTATGCACATTTTTGGGGCGGGAATAAAAACGGGGCCCGCCGTTAACGTGATTCCGAAATCACTCTCTTTTCAAGGGAACAACCATGCAGAAGATGCACATTATGTCTGAAAACACGGACCAGGCCGATGAACCTCCACCGCTGCTGGCCCAGCAGGGCGGCGAGACAGCGACAGATGACTGTCCTGTGAACTGGGATGCCGCCATCCGGGCCAACGGATCGTGGGACGACTGGAAGTGGCAGATGAGCAACCGGATCCGAAGCGTTGCTGGTCTGCTGAATTTTTTCCCAAATTTTAAAAACACCCTCAACCTCTCAAGCGTGATCAAAAAATATCCCCTCGCGATCACGCCTTATTACGCCTCGCTGATACAGCGGCTTGACGCCTCGGACCCGGTGTACGCGCAATGCGTGCCGCAGGTCGAGGAGCTTCACAATCCAGCCTGCCTCAGCGAAGACCCACTCGAAGAGAACGCGGATATGCCCGTGCCCGGCCTGGTTCACCGTTACCCCGACCGCGCACTGGTCATCGCGACGACAACCTGCTCGATGTACTGCCGGCACTGCACCCGTAAGCGTGTCGCCGGCACGCGCGAGGTCGCCATCTCGGCGACGCGTCTACGCCAGATCGTCACGTATCTCAAGGCGCATCCCGAGATCTTCGACGTGATCATCTCCGGCGGCGACCCGTTCACCATGTGCACCGATGCGCTGGAGCGCGTGCTTAGCGCGATCCGTGCCGTGCCCACGGTGGGCGTCATTCGCATCGGCACGCGCACCCCCGTTGTGCTGCCCCAGCGGATCACCGAGGAGCTGGTTGCGATGCTGCGCAAGTACCAGCCGATCTGGGTTAATACGCACTTCAACCACCCGAACGAGCAGACCCCACAGGCCGCCCAGGCCTGCGGACGGCTGGTCGACGCGGGTATCCCCGTCGGCAATCAGTCGGTGCTGCTGCGCGGCGTCAACGACACGCCGGCCGTGATGGAGCGGCTGTGTCGCGGCCTGGTCCGCATGCGGGTCCGGCCCTACTATCTGTTCCAGTGCGACCTGGTCAAGGGCGTCGAGCACTTCCGCACGCCGCTCAGTCGCGGTATCGAAATCATGGAGTACCTGCGCGGCCGCATGAGCGGAATCGCCATCCCGCAGTACGTCGTCGACGCGCCGCACGGCGGAGGCAAGATACCCGTGCTGCCCAACTACGTCGTCTCAATGAGCCCGACGCATACGGTCCTCCGCAATTTCGAAGGCATGCTCGTCGCCTATCCCGAGCCCTACGGCGGCACCGGCTACTGGGACAATGTCCCCTCCGGCCAGTCCGCGCCGGGCGTCTGGGAACTGGCCAGCGGGCATAACAGTCACATCGAACCCGTGTCGCTGGTCCGAATGAACCGGCGATGCGCCCATTCCTGATCGGGGCGGGATGGTTTGACGATGATACGCTTTCTGCGTGTTCATGGTACGGTTCTTCCGATTGACCGCCATCGGGTTGAGCAGGTCCAGGCGATCTTCCGGCAGCGATTCGGCGCTGTCGCCGATTATGCCGACAAGATCCCGGATCTGCTCAACCGGCCGTTCAAATACGGCTACAACACGCTGCTGATCGTCAGCGAGAACCAGTTGGGCAATGTCACCGGCTTTTCGCTTGTGCTGGTGTTCCCGGAGATCAACAGCGCCCTTCTGGATTTTCTGGCCGTCGGGACCGAAAAGAGCAGCCGCGGTATCGGCGGGGCTCTCTACGAGGTCACCCGCGAGTACCTTCAGCAGTTGGGCGTTCGCGCCCTGTATATGGAGGCCCTCCCGGATGATCCTGCCGTCGTTGGCGACCCCAACATGCTCCGCGAGAACCGCCGCAGGCTGAAGTTTTACGAGAATTACGGCGTCTTGCCCATCATCGGCACCGAGTACGAAACGCCCATCGGCGACTCGCCCGCGCCTTACCTGCTTTTTGACGGGCTCGGCCGCAAGGAGCCGCTCAAACGATCCGAATGCCGCGCCGCAATGCGCCTCATCCTGCAGCGCAAGTACTCTCATCTGGTCGGCCCGGACTACATCGAGCACGTCGTCGAATCTGTCATTGACGACCCCGTCAAGCTCCGGCCGCCGAAGTACACCCGCACCGAGGAGATCAAGCCCATCATACCCCGCATGCAGAAGCCCTTTGCGCTGGTCGTCGGCGCCGGCCACATGGTGCACCACGTCCGTGACCGCGGCTACGTGGAGCGGCCCGCGCGTGTCGGTGTCCTGAAAGAGGCCCTCTTGAAGACGGGCCTCTTCAATGAGATCCAGCCTGCCCATTTTAAAGAAGCCGAAATTCGCAAGGTCCACGCCGCCGACTTCGTGACCTATCTGAAGGCCGTCTGTGAGAAACTCAATACCACGCGGCCGGTTTATCCCTATGTCTTTCCCATCCGCCGGCCTGAACGCCGCCCCAGAGACCTGGCCATCCGCGCCGGCTATTACTGCATCGATACGTTCACACCGCTGGACCGCAACGCCTACACCGCGGCTCGCGAGGCAGTCGACGTCGCCCTTTCCGCGGCGCGGGAGGTCCTGCACGGCCGCATCCTGGCCTACGCCCTCTGCCGCCCGCCCGGCCACCATGCCGAGCGCCGCGTCTTCGGCGGATTCTGCTACTTCAACAACGCCGCCATCGCCGCTGAATTCCTCAGCGCCCACGGCAAGGTCGCCATCCTCGACATCGACTTCCACCACGGAAACGGCACGCAGGACATCTTCTATGAACGCCCCGACGTCTTTACCGTCTCCATCCACGGACACCCGAACTTCGCCTATCCTTACTTCTCCGGCTTTGCCGACGAAACCGGCGCCGGCCCCGGCAAGGGCTTTAATCGTAACTTTCCGCTGCCGGAAAACGCCGACGAACTCATGTACATGGGCGCGGTCGAAAAGGCCATCCAGCTTATTGAGAAATTCGCCCCGACCTTCATGATTCTGTGCGTCGGCTTCGACATCATGAAGGGTGACCCGACCGGCAGCGTCTCGCTGACGGCCCGCTCCATGCACCGCATCGGATCGCTGGTCGGCAAACTCAGGCTGCCCACCCTGGTCATCCAGGAAGGCGGCTACAACTTACGTAATCTAAAAACCGGCTCGGTGGCCCTCTTTGCGGGAATCGCCGAGTCCATTCAGAAGTGGAGCCAAGCATGACAAGCCATCGTAAAGACGGCAATGGCGAGGTGTTGCGCATCGGATTGGCCTACGACCTCCGCAAGGACTATCTCGCCGAAGGGTACACAGAAGAAGACGTGGCGGAGTTCGACTCCGAAGAGACGATCGCCGCCCTGGAATCCACCATACAGACTTTAGGCTACGCCACGGACCGCATCGGCAACGTGCGGGCATTGTGCCGGCGGCTTGTCAACGGCGACCGCTGGGACCTGGTCTTCAATATCGCGGAGGGCCTGTCAGGCCGCTGCCGGGAATCCCAGGTCCCGGCCCTTCTCGAAGCTTACGGCATCCCGTACACGTTTTCCGACCCGATGGTCTGCGCGGTGACATTGGACAAGGCCTTTGCCAAGCGCATCATTCGCGATGCCGGCCTGGCGACGCCGGCCTTCGAGGTCGTGGAAAAGCCCGCCGAGGCCGCCAACGTCGCCCTCCGTTACCCGCTGTTCGCCAAACCGCTGGCCGAGGGCACCGGCAAAGGCGTAGACGCCTCAAGCCGCATCAATTCGCCGGCGGAACTCAAGCAGGTCTGCGAAAACCTCCTCTCCAGATTCGCACAACCCGTTCTGGTGGAGGAGTTTCTGCCGGGCCGCGAGTTCACCGCCGCGATCCTGAAGAACGGCCCGGACGCATATGTCCTGGGCGTCATGGAGATCGTCGTGGTCGACGACCCGCACACCATCTATTCATACGAGGCCAAGGAGAAATGCGAATCGCTTTGCCAATACCTGCCGTTTCGGGACGGGGCGCTCTACAAGCAGATTGAGACACTGGCGCTGGGCGCCTACCGCGCCTTGCAGTGCCGCGATACGGCCCGCGTCGACATCCGCTGCGACGCCCAAGGCGTGCCGCACTTTATGGAGGTCAACCCGCTGCCCGGGCTGCACCCGACCCATTCGGACCTGCCCATGATCGCGACACAGGAAGGCATGAGCTATGCGGAACTGATCGGCACCATCATCGCCTGTGCCTGCAGCCGCGTGCATGAAGGGCAAACCGCCGGCAAGATGCCCGCGTCGCGGAGGGTTCGGGCGTGAACTGCGGCGCACTGATCCTGCATAACAGGGCAGACCCCCGTACAGGCGACGGTTCAGGCGGCTGCTTCGTCGAGAGTCAGGCCGGCGTCCTCAACGAGGTCAAGGCGGTCGCCGAGGCACTCGAAACCCTGAACATCGCCTATGCCGTCGACGATATCGCTCGCCTCGACGAGTTGCCCGAGGTGCTCGCCCGGCGGCCGGAACGCGTGATTTTCAACCTCGTCGAGGAACTGCCCGGTGACATCCGGGCCGCGTGTTACGTACCGGCGATCTGCCGGACCCACGGCCGCGCCGTGACCGGCAACGGCACGTCGGCGCTGCTCCTGGCACAAAACAAGTGGCAGTGCAAGGCCGTACTGCACGCCGCCGGCGTCACCTGCCCCGCCGGCATCACTGTCTTTCCCGGCCAGACCGTCGAGGCCGATGCCCTCCCGCACGGGCGATACTTCGTCAAACCCGCCTATTGCGACGCCAGTGAAGGCATTGACGGCGACTCGGTCGTCGACTGGCCCGGGCGCGACCTTGCAGAGGCCGTGCGCCGCATCCACGAGCGTTTCGCCCAGCCCGCGATCGTCGAGCAGTTCATTGCCGAGCGAGAGCTGAACGTCTCGGTACTTCAGAAAGGCGAAACCGTCGAGGTCCTGGCCATCGCTGAAATCGATTTCAGCGCCTTCGAAGCCGGCCGGGCACGCATCGTCGACTACGCCGCGAAGTGGCATGCGGATTCGTTTGCCTTCAACAATACACCGCGGATGATTCCCGCGCCGATATCCGATGCCGCGGCAGAATGCGTGCGCCGACAGGCGCTGGGCGCCTGGCACGCCATCGGCTGCAGCGGCTACGCGCGCGTCGATTTTCGTATGGACGACGCCGAACGGACCTATGTGATCGAAGTGAACCCGAATCCCGATATTTCGCCGGATGCGGGCTTTGCGGCGGCACTGGAAAAAAATGAAATTAATTATGAAAGTTTCGTGCAGGTGTTGTACGATAATGCCTTGACCGAGGCGCGGACATGAGCGGGTTGTCCGTTCCGCGGCCGAGGCAGGGTGAGGTGTAAGAACGTTTATGTTGGCGAAACCGTTTACTGCGGGGATACGACAGGCCCGGCCGGAAGACCGGGCCTCGGTGTTGGGGCTGCTCAAAAGGACGGGGTTTTTCAGACCCGGCGAACTCAAGATCGCCGCCGAAGTATATGATGCTGCGATCGCCGCCGGGCCCGGGGGCGACTACCAGTCGTTCGTGGCCAGAGATGTCCAGTCAACTGTAGGCTGGGTTTGTTACGGGCCGACGCCTTGTACGGAGGGCACCTTTGACATCTATTGGCTCGGGGTCGACCCCGACAGCCAGCGAAACGGTGTGGGTACGTCGCTGGTGCAATTTGCCCTCAGCGCGATAAAGAACCGCGGAGGCCGACTCGTCGTAGTGGAGACGTCCGGTAGCCCGCGATATGAGCCGTCGCGGCGGTTCTATGAAAAAATCGGCTTTCAAAAGGCCGCACAGATCGCCGACTTTTACGCGGCCGACGACGATAAAGTGATTTACACAAAGCGGTTATGAAAAGATACAGGGGACAAAGTGGTTCAGAGCAAAAAAGACAACAATAAGCTGACGCCGGAAGACCTGCGAAAATTCCGGGCGCTGTTGATTGCCAAACGCAATGAAATCCTGGGTGATGTGTCCTTCATGGAGGACGAAATGATCCGCAAGTCGCGCGGCGACGCGTCGGTTGCGCCGGCGGACCCGGCCGATATGGGCTCCGACACCTGTGATCTGGACAACGCGCTGGGCCTCATGGCCAGCGAGCGCAAGATTCTGCAGGAGATCAAAAGCGCCCTGCGGCGGATTGACGAGGGCACTTACGGCATTTGTGAGTTGGGTGGCGAAATGATACCGCGGCCTCGACTGCGGGCTATCCCGTGGGCACGGTACTGCGTTGCCTGCGCCGACTCGGCCGAGCGAAGCGCCGCATCGGCCCAGGTACCGAAAAAATCCTACTACATCCCCGATATCGAGGATGAAGAGGAAGAGGAAGAAACCCCTGAGGGCCCGGACGCAGACATCGACCTGCCGGACATGTTCCTCGAAGACGCCGAAGACGTCGAGGCGCCCGAAGACGAAGAAGACGACAGCGAATCGTGACGAAAGCCGTCGCTGCTGTGCTTTACGCTGCGCCGTCTTTGCCGATCGTCGTCATGCCCGGGTAGCAGGGGCCGCTGCGAATTTCCCTGGTCAGGAAGTAGTTGAGCACCGTTCGGATGCCGACGACCGAGGCCAGTATGGCCACCTGCTGAAGCGTTGGCGTCACGATCGTCTTGGTGATGTCGGCTGCCACCAGAAACTCAAGCCCCAGGAGAAGATACGAACCGAGACTGTGCCGCAGCATTTCTCGCCGGCTGCAAATGTCGGCGCCTCTGACGTTGTCGATCTCCAGCCCCATAAATCGTACAAGGCTGACTAACACGCCCCAGCAGATGACCGCCACGCCCCCAACGCCGATCCCGAACGACACATAGTGAAGAATATGCACGGCCCGTCCCAATCAACACACAACGCAACATACCCTACCATATAGCTTCGGCACGCCCGCGGACAACAAGAACCGCGCCCAGCATGGAGTACCCGCGTAAAGGCTCGGTGCGCCGAGTTGTCCGATAGACCGGCCAACTAAGGCCTTTTTGCGGCCCTGGCCGGGTTGCTTTGTGCAGGGGCCGCGGTTATAATCCGGGGGTGAGAATCTGTTTTAAGTCCCTTTGTTCAGGAGGACAATATGGATCGTCGCAGTTTCCTTAAGGCCTCGGCCGCCGGGCTGGCCGCATCGGCACTCTCCGGATACCCCGTGTTCGCACAAACCCCCGTCAAGCGCGTCGCACTGATCGGCTGCGGCTGGTACGGCAAGAGCGCCCTCTTCAGACTGCTGCAGATCGCCCCTGTCGAAGTCGTCGCCCTGTGTGACGTCGACAAGAACATGCTCAATGAAGCGGCAAAAATGGTGGCCGAACGCCAGGCCTCCAGGAAAACGCCCCGCACCTACGGCGACTACCGCGAACTATTAGACAAGGAAAAGCCCGACATCGTGCAGGTCTCCACGCCGGACCACTGGCACGCCCTGCCGACGATCGCCGCGGTCCAGGCCGGCGCCGACGTCCGTGTGGAAAAGCCCACCGCCGTCGACGTCGTCGAAAGCCAGGCCATGTTGGCGGCCGCCCGCAAATACAAACGCATCGTCCAGGTCCACACCCAGCGCCGCAGCACCCCGCACCTCATCGAGGCCCGTGACCGCTTTATCCGCGAAGGCAGGCTCGGCCAGATCAGGCACGCCGAAGTCTACAGCTACTACCACATGCGCGCCCGCGGCAATCCGCCGGACACCACGCCGCCGGCGCACCTCGACTGGGAGATGTGGACCGGCCCGGCGCCCATGCGGCCTTACTGCTCGATGGCCCATCCGCGGGGCTGGCGTGCCTTCATGGAATACGGCAACGGCATCGTCGGCGACATGTGCATCCACATGTACGATATGGTCCGATGGATGTTGGACCTCGGCTGGCCCAAGCGCATCACCAGCGCCGGCGGTATCTATGTCGACCCCGGCAGCAAGGCAAACATCACCGACACACAGTCGGCAATCTTCGACCACGAAAACAAGACGGTCGTCTGGCAGCACCGCACGTGGGGCCGCGCCGCCGACCCGGACTACCCGTGGGGGGCGACCATCTACGGCGACAAGGGCACCCTCAAGCTCAGCGTCATGCGCTACGACTTCATCCCGCAGCAGGGCGAGACGATCAGCGGCCAGGCCGTGTACGAGTACGACCGGTACCCGGAGGACCGCACGGAGAAGGACCTTGAACGCCACGTCGCCTCGGCCATGCGGGTCCACTGGAAGAACTTCCTTGAGGCGATTGAAACGCGCAGCACGCCGGTCGCCGATATCGAACAGGCCCACATCTCAAGTGCAAGCTGCATCTTGGCCAATCTGTCGATGAAATTAGGCCGCACGCTCACATGGGATGCCGAAAAGGGTTGTGTCGTCGGCGACGAAGAGGCCAACCGCCTCCTGCGGCGGCCTTACCGCGCCCCGTGGAAACACCCCGAGCCGGATACCGTCTGACCGGCGGCAACATGTGTTTGTGCAAAGCGACTGCAACCTGACTGCGAAGATCAGATAAAGCCGTCAAGTCTTGTTCAGCACCTGCTTGATGAGTGCTGCAAAAGACGATAAGTCGTTCTGACACGTGTCGCAGGCGATCTTTCTGCTGACACCAAAGTACTCGTGTACCAGGAAGTTGCACATTGCCACTGCATCGCGCAACGTGATTTCCGGATGCGCCGTGTAGAATGCTTTGCTTAGATTGTGGCCGCTTGCCCAATAACCTGAAGCCGGCGTACGACGGCATCGACCACCATGTCGTTATTGCTGAACTCCTCGAAGGTCATGCCCTTCGTGTAACGCTCAATGGCCTCGATGCTTTCGAGAATATGGCCAAGGTAGACTTTGTCATCTCTCATAAAAGGGTTCGGCCTCGTCAAGGACTTCATCACGGAAAAAGTGACTCAGGGCATCGGGTGTGAGAAGGTCCACCGGTCGTCCTATGCGTTCGGAAAGATGCCGCTGGATCCGGGCCAGTTCAAAGTAGCCGATTGCGGCTGACGGCAGGAAGTCAATCAAGACGTCGATATCATGGGCCTGGTCCGGCTCGTGAATGCACGAGCCAAAGACAGCAGCCGACTTGATGTCGCCAGCATGCGGGTTTTCCGCAAGGGCTTCACGAAGTCTGGCCTTTATTGTCTCTTTGTCCATGGTCCAAAGCTTAGTGTGTAATAGCTGCCGTGTCAACACTGCTGTCAGGACGCCGCAAACGGACGAACCGCCTGCGCCGCGCCTTGCGCAAACGGCGTTCGCCGGCCGATGCCCATAGACTCCAGCCGCGTACAGTCGAGGTGGCTGTTCTTCGGCCGTGGTGCGCCCGGCGGCGGAGCGTCGTACGGACTGATCGACTCCCGCGCGACACCTAAGATATCGCAGAATACCTGCGCCATACCGTACTTCGTGAACGGCTCATCCCCCGACCAGTGACAGATGCCGCCGAAGGCCGGGTCCGCTGCCCGGTGTTCGATAAGCTGCCAGATCACCGCCGCCACGTCCGCCGTATGCGTCGGATACCGAGTCGCCCAGTTGTCCACACCGCCGCACTTGCCCGCCAGCAGGTCCGCCGCGATCACCGTCACCGGTGATTCATCCAGCGTCTCCACCTGCCCGTAAAGGATCGGTACACGCAGGACGCAGAAATCCGCCGCTACCCCCAGAACCGCCCGCTCGCTTTGCAGCTTGCTTTGCCCGTAAGCATTCAGCGGATTCGGCTGCGCGTCAGGCCCATACGGCGGCCGCGTACCGTCAAACACGTAGTCAGTCGAAATGTGTACCACCCATGCCCCAACCTCAGCCGCCGCCTCCGCCACATGCCGCGCCGCCGCCACGTTGAGCCGCTCCGTCAACTCCACATCATGCTCGCAAACGTCGGGCTTCCGCGTCGCCGCACAATGCACCACAACGTGAGGCCGCACCCCCAACACGCAATCCCGAATCTCCCCCGCTTCCAACATATTCACCCGGACCAGGCCCTCCCCCACGCGGGAAAACGCAGTCCCCACCACGTCATACCCGCACGCACGCAGCTCCAGACAAACCGCCCGCCCCAGCAACCCCGACGCACCAGTTACCAATACCTTCACTGCACGACCCCTTTGTGCCCGCACCGCACACCCTCCGGTTTGATCCGGTGATTGTGAACGTACTGCATACCCCAAGTATAACGCCAGTCACAACCTCGGGCAAACCGTTTCGGGCCGAAACTGTTCGTTTTGTGGCAGCTTGCTTTGGTCTTCAATTTGGAGTATTCTGGCGGCAGCGTTGAACATTTATAGGTTTGGGGGGCTTTTTTAAGGAGGTTTATTATGGCAGGCGGGATTGATCGACGTTCATTTCTGAAGACCGGTGCGGCAGCGGCGGCAAGTTTCACCATCGTCAACTCCGGCGTGCTGGCCCAGGGCAACAGCCCCAACGACAAGCTCAACATCGCCATCATCGGCGTCCGGGGCCGGGGCGGCGACAACCTCAACGCCGTCAAGAGTGAAAACATCGTGGCCCTGTGCGACGTCAACGGCAAGCACCTCGCCGCCGCCGCAAAGCAGTTCCCCCAGGCCAAGACCTACACCGACTGGCGCAAGTGCCTCGACCAGAAGGACATCGACGCCGTCGTCTGCTCCACCACCGACCATACCCATGCCTTCATCAACGTCTGGGCCCTGAACCGCGGCAAGCACGTTTACTGCGAAAAGCCCCTGGCCAACAGCGTCGAAGAGGCCCGCGTCGTCCGCGAGGCCTACCTCAAGCACAACGGCAAGGTCGCCACGCAGATGGGCACGCAGATCCACGCAAGCGACAACTACCGCCGCATGGTCGAACTCATCCGCCGCGGCGCCATCGGCACAGTCAAGAAGGCCCATGTCTGGTGCAGCCGCACGCCCCAAGGCGGCAGTTACCTGCCGCCCGCCGGCGACCCGCCCGCCGACCTCGACTGGGACCTCTGGATCGGCCCGTCGCCCATGCATCCCTACAACCCCGGCTACTTCGGCGGCTGCCTCGCATGGAACCGCTTCTGGGATTTCGGCAGCGGCCAGATCGGCGATATGGGCAGCCACATGATGGACATGGCCTGGTGGGCGCTTGACCTGCGCTTTCCCACAAGCTGCGAAGCCAAAGGCTCCGAGCAGAACCCCGACACCTGCCCCACCTGGCTCACCGCCACATGGGAACACCCCGCCAATGACTGGCGCGGCCCCGTCGAGGTCAACTGGTACGACGGCGGCAAGAAGCCCGGCGTCCCCTCGGAAGTCTTTAACCGCGACGCCATGTTCAAAGGCGTCATCTTCCAGGGCGACAAGGGCTGGCTCATCGCCGACTACGACTACCGCATCGTCATGCTCCGCGGCGACATGACCCACTACGACTCACCCAAGCCCGAAGAACTCATCCCCCCGTCGCCCGGCCATCATCAGGAATGGATCATCGGCTGCAAGACCGGCAAGCCCACCCTGTGCAACTTTGACTACTCCGGCACCCTCATCGAGCACAACCTGCTCGCCCTCGTCGCCTATCGCACAGGCACAAAACTCCAGTGGGACGCCGCCAATCTCAGGGCCCCTAACTGCCCCGAAGCAGACCGTTACATCCGGAAAACCTATCGCGCCGGCTGGACGCCCAACGGCTAACTCCCGTCGCCGCAAGTACTTGCACCAATCGCGTGCCCGACCTCCAAGGCCGGGCACGTTTTTGCGCGCTTCCGCAACTCATACCACCTCGCTGCTGCGGCACCCGCATTGGCAACGCCTGCGGACGTTCGGCGCTGCTGCCGGCCGCCCTTGCATTCCGCCCCCCGAGCACGTATCATAGGTCCGTCTGAAAAGCCGTATTATCCGCTTTTGTACGCAGGCCGCAAAGCCGCCGGCCGAGGAGCAAACATGAAACGATCAAACACCTGCCGTCTGCCAACCCTGATCATCGCGCTGTGCCTCCTCGCTCCGGCCGCCCGTGCCGCCGACCAGCCGCAATGGGGCCACTACCCCACCCGCAACATGGTCTCCACCGAAACAGGCCTCCCCACGACCTTCAACCCCGTCACCGGCGAAAACATCAAATGGATCGTTGACCTCGGCACCGAATCTTACGCCACGCCCGTCGTCGCCGAAGGCTGCGTCTTCATCGGCACAAACAACGCCAAACCGCGCGACGAAAAACACAAGGGCGACCGCGGCGTCCTCTTTTGCCTCGACGAAAAGGACGGCTCTCTCAAATGGCAGCTCATCGTCCCCAAACTCACGGAAACCCCCTTCAACCCGTATCTCGACTGGCCCCGCTCGGGCCTGTGCTCCCCTGTCACCGTGGAAGACGGCCGCGTCTATGCACTCACCAACCGCGGTGAAGCTGTCTGCCTCGACATCAACGGCCTGGCCGACGGAAACGACGGCCCCTTCACCGACGAAGCCCGCCATATGACCCCCGCCGACGAACCCCCGCTGGACCTGGGCCCCCTCGACGCCGACATCATCTGGCTCTTCGACGTCCACGCCGAAGTCAAGTCCTACCCGCACGACGGCGCACACAGTTCGCTCCTCATCGACGGCCCCTTCATTTATCTCAACACCAACAACGGCGTCGACAACACCCATCGCCGCAACCGCGCGCCGGACGCCCCAAGCCTCATCTGCCTCGAGAAAGCAACCGGCCGACTCATCGCCGTCGACAACGAAAAAATCGGCGGCAAGGTCTTTCACTGCACCTGGTCGTCCCCCGCAATCGGCGAAGTCAACGGACGCCGGCTGGTCATCTTCGGCGGCGGCGACGGCGTCGTCTACGCCTTCGAAGCATTGAAAGACATACCCGCAGCCGGCGCCGTCGAAACCCTGAAACGCGTCTGGCGTTTCGACTGCGACCCCACCGCCCCCAAGGAAGACATCCACTCCTACAAGAGCAACCGCAAGGTAAGCCCCAGCGGCATCATGAGCATGCCCGTCTTTCACGACGGCCGTGTCTACGTCACCGTCGGCGGCGACATCTGGTGGGGCAAGGAAGAGGCCTGGCTCCAGTGTATCGACGCCACCAAAGAAGGCGACATCACCACCACCGGTCTCGTCTGGTCCTATCCCCTTGTCGACCACTGCTGCTCCACGCCGTCGGTCTACAACGGCATGGTTTTCACCGCTGACTGCGGCGGCTTCGTCCACTGCGTCGACGCCAGGACCGGCAAGCCTCACTGGCGTCACGAAGCAGGCGGCGACATCTGGGCATCAACCCTCGTCGCCGACAACAGAGTCTACGTCCCCACACACCGCCGCAAAATGTTGGTCTTTGCCGCCGAAAAGGAATTGAACCTGCTTGGCACGGTAGAACTGGACAGCGCCGCCAGCGGCACCGCCACCGCCGCCAACGGCACGCTCTACGTCGCCACCATGCGAAAACTCTACGCCGCCGCCCTGACCAAACCATAACGCAAGGAGACAACCGCACAATGAGCACAAACCACACACGCCGCGACTTCCTCGCATCCGCCGGCCTGGTCACCGGCTCCGTCCTCTTCAACGGCTGCCTGCCCGCCGCCCGACGCCGGGCCGCAGCGACGTCCGACCGCCCAAACATCCTCTGCATCACCTGTGAAGACATCAGCCCGTGGTTAGGCTGTTACGGCAACCCTCACGCGATCACCCCCAACCTCGATCGCCTCGCCGCCGAAGGCACGCGCTACACCAGCGCCTTCGTCACGGCCCCCGTCTGCGCCCCGACCCGCTCCTGCATCATCACCGGCGTCTACGCCACGTCCCTGGGCACACAGCACCTCCGCAGCGATGTCCCGCTTCCCACGTACAGCCGCTGCTTTACCGAATACCTCCGCAGCGCCGGCTACTACTGCACCAACAACTCCAAGAAGGACTATAACTTCACCGACACCAACACCTGGGATGACTCCAGCCCGCAGGCCCACTGGCGAAACCGTCCCGCCGGCCGACCCTTCTTCAGCGTCTTCAACATCACGAACACACACCAGGCCCAGATCAACGGCTCAGACACCGAATGGCACGACAAGTGCGGCCGACACCTCACCGACGCCGAACGCCACGACCCCGCCGAAATGACAGTCCCGCCCTACTACCCCGACTCACCCATGGTGCGTAAAATCCTCGCCCGCTACCACGACCTGATCACGCTCATGGACCGCCGCGTCGGCGAAATCTTGGCCGAACTCGAAGCGGACAACCTCGCCGACGAGACCATCGTCTTCTTCTACTCCGACCACGGCTGCGGCATCCCCCGCCACAAACGCGTCCTCTACGACACGGGCCTCAACGTCCCCTTTATCCTCCGCGTTCCGCCCAAATACGCCCATCTCGCCCCTACGCGTCCCGGCAGGACCACCGAGCGCCTCATCAGCGCCGTCGACCTTGCGCCCACCATGCTGGGCCTTGTCGGCCTGGCCATCCCCGGCTACATGCAGGGCGCGCCTTTCCTCGGACCTGCCACCGCCAAACCGCGCCAATACGTCTTCGCCGCATCGAGCCGCGTCGACGAAGCTTACGACATGTCTCGCTGCGTCCGCGACGGCCGCTACAAATATATCCGCAACTACCTGCCGCATCTGCCCCTCATTCAGCGCAGCGCCTACTGCGACCAGGCCGAGATCATGCAGGAACTCCGTCGCCTCGCTGCCGAAGGCGACCTCACCGCGGCGCAGGCCGCACTATGGAACAAGCGCCCCGCCGAAGAACTCTACGACACCCAAAGCGACCCGCTCGAACTCAACAACCTCATCGACTCGCCAAGACACGCAAAGATCAAGGCACGTCTCAAAGCCGAGCTGCACAGGTGGATGCTCGATATCAAAGACGCCGGCCTCCTCAGCGAAGCCGCCATGCACCGCCGCTCCAAAGGCTCAACGCCTTACGAACTGACCCGCCAACCGGACTTTCCCATCGAACGTATCCTGGCGGCCGCCGACAACGTCGGCTTAACCTGCGATAAGAGCGCCCTGCTTAGACTCCTCAAGGACCCCGACCCGGCCGTCCGTTTCTGGGGCGTCATCGCCGCCGCGAACTGCCAACCGGCCGCAGCCCTGATCGACATGCTGAAAAGTCTGCTGACGGATGCCGACCCAAACGTCCGCTTCGCCGCCGCCGGCCTGCTGGTCCAATGGACCGACTCGCCCGAAGCGCTTGACGCATTGATCAAAGGCCTGGACCACCCGGACGGGCCGACCGCGCTCTACGCTGCACGCGAGATCGAACTGGCCGGCAAAAAGGCCTCGCCTGTCATCGAAAAGGTCAAGGCCGCACGCCAGGCTAATTTCGCATCCGAACGTCACAAAGACTATAAGATGTTCATCGACTGGGCCCTGACCGCGTCCCTCCGTTCCTGTGGAATGCAAGCCGATTACCTGATGAAATTCTGACCGACAGAAAAGGAGGCATAAGCAATGACACGCAACGTAATCTGCATCGCCCTGGCTTTCACTGCAATCACCTGCATGTGTGCCGTCGCCGCCGAATCCGCACCAACCGCCACCGGGCGCCCCTGGGGTCAAATGGCCGACGGCACCACCGTCAACCGTTTCGACCTCAAGGTCGGCAAAATGGAAGTCGGCGTCATCGAATACGGCGCGACGCTGGTCTCCATCCGTGTGCCCGACAAGCGCGGCAAGATCGACGACGTGCTTTTGGGCTTCGACAACCTGGAGGACTACTTCAACCGCAACTTCGGCGGCGTCACCGGCCGATTCGCCAACCGCATCGGCGGCGCAAAGTTCACACTTGACGGCGTTGAATACAAAGTCACCGCCAACTCCGGCCCCCACCACATCCACGGCGGCCGAAAAGGCTTCGACAAGCAGTTCTGGAAAGGTGAGCCATTCACCACCGATACCGAGGCCGGCGTCCGACTCACCTACCTCAGCAAAGACGGCGAAGAAGGCTACCCCGGAAACCTCAACGTTACCGTCACCTACACGGTCCGCGCTCCGGCCGCGCTCGAAATCCACTACGAAGCCACCACCGACAAACCCACCGTCATCAATCTCACCAACCACGCCTACTTCAACCTCGCCGGCGCAGGCAGCGGCAGCGTCCGCGACCACATCGCCGTGATAAACGCCGATCACTACACAGTCGCCGACGACGCCCTGATCCCCACAGGCGAGATTCGCTCCGTTGAAGGAACGCCCCTTGATTTCAGACCTGACCATCCGCGCAGAACCATTGGTCAGCGCATCGACCAACTCACGCAGACCCGCGGCTATGACCACAACTACGTCCTGAATTCTCCGGGCGGGGCCGCAGGTTTTCTTCACCCCCCAACCGGCCGCTCAATGCTCGTCTACACCACCGAACCCGGCATGCAGTTCTATACCGCAAATCACCTGCGCGACTTGAAGGGCAGAGATGGAAAGGTGTATAATCAGCATGGCGCGTTCTGTGTCGAAACGCAGCATTATCCGGATTCGCCGAACAAGCCGAACTATCCGTCGGTCGTACTTCGGCCGGGCGAGAAGTTCGACTCAAAGACGGTTTTTGCGTTCCCTGAAGAGATGATACTGCCCCATGACGATCCGCCGCCGCAGGAAAAGTCAGATGGAGCATTGATCGGATAAGCCGGCCGGCATGATCGTTCGCCGGCCTGAAAAGTCCCAATCGAAAGGACCGACAATGACCGACAGAATCACACGCCGCCAATTCATGCGCGACAGCGCCGTCACCGCAACCGCCCTCGTCGCCGGTTTCGTCGGCACCGAGATCGTCCGGGCCGGCGCCGCCAACGTCGACATCCGCAAGATCCTCAACTACAACCCGCAGATGGAATACCGCCGCCTTGGCCGCACCAATCTCATGATCTCCGCCGCAAGCCTCGGCGGCCACTGGAAACGCATCGTCAAGGTCGTCGGCGGCGAAGAGCCTGCCGGCTGGATGACCATGGATATCGACAACCCGGCCTTTCAGAAGAACCGGCTCGAAGTTGTCAACCGCTGCATCGACCGCGGCATCAACTACGTCGACGCCTGCTGCCGCGAAGAGATCTTAGCCTACGCCCGCGCGCTCAAAGGCCGCCGCGACAGGATGTACTTTGGCTATTCCTGGCACATCACCGAAAGCCGCTTCCCCGAATGGCGATCGGCCAGGAAACTCAAGGAAGGCCTCGACGCCGGCATGAAAGAGGCCGGCCTGGATTATGTCGACCTCTGGCGGATCAGCCTGCTTGAAACCAGCAGCCAGCACACCGAAGCCGAGGTCCAGGAAGCCGTCGCCGCGCTCGACTGGGCCCGCAAGACCGGCCGCGCACGCTTCATCGGATTCTCCTCCCACGACCGCATGCACCTCAAGCACCTCATCGAAACGTACCACGACCACATAGACGTCATCCTTACGCCCTACACCGCAAAGAGCAAGCTCGTCACCGACGAGACCGGCCTCTGGGCAACGCTGAAGAAGTACGACGTCGGCTGGTTCGGCATCAAGCCCTTCGCCAGCAACTCCGTCTTCAAGGGTGACAGTTCCCCCAACAGCCCCCACTTCGAAGAAGACAACCGCATCGCCCGGCTGGCGATCCGCTACATCCTCTGCAACGAGGCGATCACCGCCCCCATCCCGGGCATGATCACCCCGCAGCAGGTGGACAACGTGGCGCTTGCCATCATGGAGCGCCGCCAGCTCGACATCAGAGAACAAGCCGACCTCGCACAGGCAATGGACCGCGCGTGGGCCAGCCTGCCCGAAAACTACCAGTGGCTCAAGCAATGGGAATACGTTTGATGATGCACCGCAGATTTTTCCTGTCGGCGGCGGCGCTGGCCGTCCTGATCATCGCGACAGCGGGCTGCCGCTCAACCGGCAGCCGCAAATCCGAAAACGCCTCAACCGAGCCGGCCGCGTCAGCACCTGCCGAACCGGCCTCGCCGCTGCCGCCGCTGGTCGTCGACACCGACGCGCCGCTGCTGCTCGATGAGCACGCCGAACCCGACCCGGCCGAGCCCGTCGGCGGCGCCGACAATTCACCGTGCCTTGTCTGCCACGCAAACTACCGACACGAGGACCTCGCTGCCGCGCACGCGGCCGTAATGATCGGCTGCGCCGGATGCCACGGCGAGTCCATCCCCCACCGCAACGACGAAAACAACACCATTCCCCCCGACAAGATGTTCGCCCGCGACATCATCGACACCGCCTGCGTCAGGTGCCATAAAGGCCACGACGTCGCCCCTGCCAAGGTCATCGCCCGCTACAAAGAACGCGCCCTCGACAAGACCGACGACACCGTCGTCTGCACCGACTGCCACGGCGACCACCGCCTGAAACTCCGCACCGTCAACTGGGACAAGAAAACCGGCAAACTCCTCCAAACCAACAAGCAATAGACATTACACGATATCGTGAAGGCATTCACAAATACCCCCAAACAGGTCAGACCGGTAAGGTGGGGTTTCTACCCCACCCGCGGAGTGGCCGGTAGGCCGGGGTTTCACCCACCCGCAGGTTGCCAAAGAAACCTCGTGATAATGGCGCTGCTCGATCGGGGCGTTCGTTCCTTGGCGTGGTAAACACCTCGAACGCCTCGCGGCCGTGCCGTCGTTGATTTTTCCCACAAGACCGCGTATCCTTTGTTTCAACAGTTTATCCGAACTTTGCAGAGGGCGGGGCTTGCCCTCACCCCGCGACACTCAGGAGAAAGCCACGATGAAATCTTCGACGCTGCTGGCAATACTGTTCTGCTGCACAATTTCCGCTGCCGCCGACGACCTCCTCATCGCCGACTTCGAATCCGAAACATACGGCGACTGGACCGTCACCGGCGAAGCCTTCGGCCCCGGCCCCGCCGCCGGCCGACTCCCCAACCAGATGGACAACCTCACCGGCTACGAAGGCCGCCGCCTCGTCAACTCCTTCTACGGTGGCGACGACTCCACCGGCACGCTCACCTCGCCTCCCTTCACCATCCAGCGGCGCTACATCAACTTCCTCATCGGCGGCGGCATGCACCCCGGCCGCACCTGCATCAGTCTCCTCGTCGACGGCAAGATCGTCCACACCGCCACCGGCCCCAATGATCGCCCCGGCGGCACCGAAGCCCTCGACTGGCACACGTGGGACGTTTCCGACCTGTACGGCAAGACCGCCCGAATCGAAATCCTCGACCAACAGAAAGGCGGCTGGGGCCACATCAACGTCGACCACATCTACCAAAGCGACACCAAAGCAGCCGCCGAAAAAACCCGCGACATCCTTCTCGACAAACGCTACCTCAACCTCCCCGTCAAGACCGGCGCTCCCAAACGCCGCATAAGCCTCCTCGTCGACAACCGAACCGTCCGTGAATTCGAAATCGAACTCGCCGACGCCGAGCCCGACTTCTACTGCTTCCTCGACGTCACCGCCTGGCGCGGCAAACACGCCACCGTAAAAGTCAACGCACTTTCCCGCAGCTCCAGAGGCCTCGCCAACATCGCCTGCGCCGACACCATCCTCGGCGCCGAAAACCTCTACCGCGAACCGCTCCGCCAGCAATTCCACTTCTCCTCCCGCCGCGGCTGGCTCAACGACTCCAACGGCCTCGTCTGGCACGACGGCAAGTACCACCTTTACTACCAGCACAACCCCTACGGCTGGGCCTGGGGCAACATGCACTGGGGCCACGCCGTCTCCGCCGACCTGGTCCACTGGACCGAACTGCCCATCGCCATCTACCCCCGCGCCTATGGCGACTGGGCCTTTTCCGGAAGCGCCGTCGTCGACCGCGCCAACACCGCCGGCTTCAAGACCGGCACGGAGGACGTCATCGTCGCCGCCTGGACCAGCACCGGCCGCGGCGAATGCATCGCGTACAGCAACGACGGCGGCCTCACCTTCACCGAATACCCCGACAACCCCGTCGTAAAGCACCGCGGCCGCGACCCAAAGGTCATCTGGTACGCACCGGGCAAACACTGGTCCATGGCCGTTTACGACGAAACCGACAACCGCCGCGCCATCGCCTTCTACACCTCGCCGGACCTCAAGAACTGGAAGTACGAAAGCGCAATCGACGGCTTCTTCGAATGCCCCGAGATCTTCGAACTCCCCATCGACGGCGACAGAGCAAACACCCGCTGGGTCCTCTACGCCGCAGACGGCGAATACATGCTCGGCGCATTCGACGGCAAGACCTTCGCCCCCGAAACTGCCAAAATCCGCTTTGACTACGGCAACTGCTTCTACGCCTCGCAGACATACAACGATATCCCCGCCTCCGACGGCCGCCGCATCCAGATCGCCTGGGGCCGCATCCCCACCCCCGGCATGTCTTTCAACCAGTGCATGCTCTTCCCCACCGAACTCACACTCCGCACCACCGACGAAGGCCTCCGCATGTTCGCCGTCCCGGTCCGCGAAATCGCCACCCTGCACAAGACAAAACATGAATGGAAGAACCGCACCATTAAGCCCGGCGAAAACCCCCTGAGCAAAATCCAAGGCGAACTCTTCCACATCACCGCCGACCTGCAAACAGGCAATGCCAGACAATGCGGCCTAACCATCCGCGGCACAACCATCACTTACGACGCCGAAAAGAACACACTCACCTGCCTCGACAGGTCCGCCCCCCTCAAACCCCAAGACGGCCGAATCACCCTCGAACTGCTCATCGACCGCAACAGCATCGAAATCTTCGCCAACCACGGCCGAATCTACATGCCGATAGGAAAGACCCTCCCCGACGACAACAAAAACCTCGCCCTCTTCGCGCGCGAAGGCTCAATCGTCATCAACGCACTCACCGTCTGCCAACTGAACTCCGCCTGGCGCTGACCCCCTCGCCTGCACATAATGCATCACAGGGGCGACCCTCGCGGCCGCCCTCATCCACCCGCGCCTCGCCGTCCGCGCCGCCGCTGCAGAAGCGCCAGATTCTGCTCGATCGTGGCCTTGCACTTGCCCGCCGCATTAGGAAGCGCGTTCTCGAACTGCCGGCGAGCCCCGCGCCGAATCGCCATAAGTGCCGCCGCAGCCGGCTCGCAAAGCTCGTCATCGCACAAGAACGCCCCAATCGCCTCCGCCTCGGCCGCCGTCCCAACCGCCTGCAGTTCCTGCAGCAGATACGCCTTCACGCCCTTCGGCAAATCGCGCCCGACGCACTTCGCCAACGTCGACGCAACCATCCGCCGCTCTTCCTCACGCCCCGTCCCCACCGCAATCACCGCACAATGCAGCGCATAATGCGCCTTGTAATCGCCGCCCTCACCCGGCCCCTTGAACATCCCCACAACCGCCTCGATACCGGCCGCCCCGCCGGCCAGCACGCCGTCGGTCACCTCATCCACAACCTGCTTGTCGATATTTGACATGAACCCGTGCTCGTCGGGCTCCGGAAGCTTATTGATCAATTGCGCAAGTTCCTGCCGTGCCAGTAACGTCTTACAGATGCCACGGCGCCCGCATCGGCTGATTCACCAGGCGGTTGGCCTGCTCATCCCCCACAATCTGCTCCCGCACCGGATCGTACTGAATCTTCCGCCCGACCCGGATCGCAATATTCGCCAGATGCATCAGGCACACGCAGCGGTGCGACACATCCGCATTGCCTCCCGCCCGCTTCCGCGTCCGAATCGCCTCCGGAAAGCTCACCAACGGCTCCGGATCCGGCATAGCCGCCAACTTCTTGCGATCCTCCTCGCTCAGATCGCTTTCGCTTACGTCACGAGGCTCCTTGCGATCATACGGCGCGCCCCACTCCCCACTGTCGAACACTAACGTCAGCCCGTCGGCATACTTCAACTCCACCCAGCCCCACATCCCGCACGCCTCCGGATGCGCCACCGGCGCGTGCGCCTCGATCTCCACCGGGCTGGTATCGTCCCGCGCATACTCATACGAGAAACCGTCGAAGTAATGCTGCCCCATATCCGTCAGCCCGCCGCCCTCGTAATCCCAGTAGCCGCGGTGCGATCCGCCAAACCGGTGCGGATGAAACGGCCTCAGCGGCGACGGCCCGCAATACATATCCCAATCCAGGCTCTTCGGCGGCTGCTGCGGCTTCGGGTTGATCATCCCGCTCCATTCCTTCACCTTGAAGCCGCCCCGCTTGATGTACACGACGTTGTTCTTCTTGAGCAGTCCGCTGGCCATAAGCTTCCGCTTCCGCCGGTTTGCGCTGAACCGCCCGTACGTGCCCACCTGAAAGATCCGCCCCGTTCGCCGTTCCGCCTCCGCAACAGCCAGGCCTTCCGCAATGAACCGCGTCATCGGCTTTTCGCAAAGCACGTCTTTGCCCGCCTCCATCGCCGCAATGGAAATCAGCGCATGCCAGTGCGGCGGCGTCGCAATCGCCACCACGTCGATGTCCTTGCGCTCCAGCACCCGCCGGAAATCCGTGTAAACGGTCTTGTTGTCGGCATGATCAAGGAACTTGACGTCGCAGATGGCCAGCTTCTTGACGTCCGGCCCAAGCCCCTCGAACGTCCCGTTTCCACGTCCGCCGCAGCCGATCAGTGCCCCGCCGAACGTCTCGCTGGGCGGCGTCTGCCCCTGCCCAAGAACATGCCGCGGAACAATCGTAAACGCCGCCACCGCCCCGGCCGACCCCTTGATGAACCTCCGCCGAGAAATCCCCGCCTGCTGCTGAGCCAAAACCAGGGACAAAATCCGCACGCACGCCGCACCGTCACGCACAGCGCGCCAATTCTACCTGCCGGCCCGTACCGCCACCATACTCCATCCAATGGCCCATGTCAAGCTAACCAAAGCCGCCGTCAGTCGACATAGAACACGTGAAGGTCATTGCCGACTACACTGAAGCGCTTGGGCCCTGACCGCGTCTCAACCATGACGTCCGTCCTGTCCGTCAGCCCGCAGTAGACGTTCTGGAAGATCACCGCCGCCCCGTCGCGTCCTTCTCCATAGATACAAAGGGGCTTCCGCGCTGCGTAGATCCTGACAATATTCGCCTGCCCGGCGTTGGCCGTACCGTACCGACTCAGCGCCGCACTGCCTAAGGACCCCTTCTCCGGCTTGTTGGAATCCGCGTATCCGCTCTCGACCGCACCGCCGTTGACGCGGTACGAGTACGTCGCATACTCTAACGTCCTGCTTGTCCGGTCGCTCACTGCTGTAATCTGCCCTACCAGCCATGCACCGGCAAACGCACCCGATTCGCCCATATGCGGATTCGGTGGAAACTGTCCCTTCGGAGAGCGAACCCGTTTGACGTGCCCCGGCTTGTCAGGGTCGTAATCCGTTATTTCTCCGCCGACCGGCTGCCACTGCGTCTTACCGGCGCCCGCCGCCCACGAATCGCCGAAGGCATACGGATCGGACACCAGTCGCACATTCGAATGCCACAGCACATAATCGTTGCCCAACAGAAGCGCCCATAACGCTTCGTTGAGCATCATGTGAAACGGCCACGCCACCTCCACCTGCCGAATGATATCCCCCTGCGGCCAGTGCAGCCGGGATTTCGTCCCCGCACGATACATATTGCTGTTGACGCCTTCCGCATTCGACCAGCCGAACTTCAGCACCCGCCGGTCCGGCGCCGCCACGAACTTCCGCTCATAATTGTATATCTCGTTGTAAATGCGGATGCCCTCCGGACATACCGGATAGCTGTCCAGATACCCGCCCTGCAGCCAGTTTCGGTACTTATACGCCCCCTCTGAAAAATAAGCGCATGGTATCCACTTGCCGTCGAAATACCGCATGCGGGCCATCTCCTGGCTGGCCAGTCCCTCGATCAGCCGCTTCTCGTTGAAATCCCATAGAAAGGTGACGCTGTTGTCGTAGCCCGCCAGCGCCCCGAAATAGTCGTCGTACAGCCGCGTCTGGTTCGGACTCGTAACCCCCAACTCCTTCTCCATCCGGCGATAAATCCCTTCGAGAACCTGCTGCGACCGTTCCGAATGGTCCTTGACGCCGCGCGTGCCGAAGTTCTCATCCATCTCCGCCGCCGTAATGAAATCACGATCCATCGGATGATCCGCGATCAGCCATTCATTTGACGCCAGCCTGCCGCTATGGTCCAGCGCCTGTTTGTTCTTCCACTTCCTGTTGGCCGGCACCGTGTCCAGTTCGTGGTAACAATACTGAATGTGCGTCACCTTCCGGTAGATCTGCTCCAACGGAATATCCCACAGCAGCCGTGTCACCCCGAACCCCTTGTCCGGCGGCAGTCTCAAATCGTACGGCAGCACCTGGTAGTGCGGCAGCCACGACACCCGCTGCAAATCGTACGGCAGCATCACTTCCCGCACGTCGCCGTCGGCCTGCTTCTGCGCCCGAAGCGGCACGATCGAGATATTGACATAATCCAACTGCCCGGAGTTGGACCTGTACGTATCCGGATTGCACGTCAGATTCCACGGATTCTCGAAGACCTCCTCATAACTGCCGGCCTTGATCCATTGAATGGCAAAACCATAGTTGCCGTCCGCAAGCATCAGCCCCTCTCCCCGCAGCGCCCCTTCCTCGGCCGCCTTCAACCGCCGGTGCGCATGGTCGTAAATGAAACTTCGACACGCATTGGTCCCGTCAAAGGACGGCTTGCTCTCGGGCAGAACCATCCGCACCCGTCCGTCCGGCCGGATATCGAAGGTCACATCCTGAGTAGGTATCCACTCATAAAGACGCCCCCGGACAGTCCGGCTGTATACCCCCGGATTCTCAAACGCAGGCGCACCCGCCCCCGAAACACAGACTGCCAACGCAAACACCCACCTCGCCATACCATGATGCATACCATATCTCCGGTTGATTATCGAAACTTATCAAAACGTCACACCGCCCATTATAAATGAAAACCCTTCACCGGCCAAACCTTCAGCTGCGACTCATCTCATCCCCAATCCTCGCAAACCCGCGCAGAATCGAAAACCCCGCATACAAGAGGGGACGCCGCCGTCGTACGGGCCAATCTTGCCTAAACACCAGCCGCACCATCCCAGCCGTCCACCTTGCGCCCCCCCTGTCACGGCCGTCTCACCCCAGACCCCGCATCTTCGCCAGCACCACCAGCCCTGCGACCGCCAACACCAGTGCCAAATTGACCGCCAGCCCGATAATCGCCGGCCCCTTCTTCTGATTTCTCCTGGCCAGCCCGGCAATCCCCGCCACGAGACCGACAAGGTTGCAGAACATCGACGCCAGAATGATCGCTCCCTCCACCGCTGCCCTGTCCTCTGCGTCGCCCGCCTCGCCCCGCACACCCGCAACGATCGCCGATCCCATCATCGCCCCGTAGAGTGCCCCCGCAACCAGCCCGCCCGCAATCGAGACAATCCCAAGCGTCGCGCTGCGTGCCCCGAGCGCCCCCGCCACGACGGGCCGGTCAACGTTCACGATCCGTTGGTCCGCATCGGCGCGGACCGCAGCAAAACGCTCCTCCACGACACGCCTGAAACGCCCCAAAATCTCCCTCCTCAATCTTCAGCTTCGGCACCACCAGCGCCTTCACCGCGCTGATATAAATGAAGTAATAATCCGGCGTATCCACAAGCCGCTCCACCATCCGCCAGTCCATTCGCGACTCGCAAAGCTCATCCACACTGATGAGCCTGTCCTCTGTCGCCTCCAGGTACTCCAGCCCCCCCAAACCCCGGTTCTCCCCCTCGCTGTACATCTTCTGAGCGCTCTTGCGAAGCCGCCCATCATTGCCTCCCCAGGCCCACAGAATAAGCAGACCCGACGGTATCGCCGCGCTCACAATCGAAAAGACCGGACTTTCTTTGAATCCGAGCACCGACAGCACAACGAACAAGCCCAATGGAACCATCAGGCCCCAGACAATAAGGCCCCGCCGGTAAGACGGCGAACTCCGAACATGATAGACATTGAACGCCACATAATCATCCACCGACAGCCGAAACCCGATCCTCATCCCGAAAACTCCATCACAAAAGACCTTAACCCCATCACACCGCGCGTCAAACACCCGCAAGTTGCCAGCCGCTTACACTTGGTTGCCGACCCGAGTTGCACCCTCCATTATACCGCCCCGCACCCCAAAGGCAACCAATCCCACTCTCCAAAACCCCAAAATAAAGAAGACCACGCAAAGCGTGGTCCCCTTGCCAACCCCCCGGACGTCAACAACTCACGACCCCTTTCCCTCCATCACGCGCCCACGCCCGACGCATCCGCCCTCAAACAGGCAACAACCCGTGAAAATAAAAAGTGTCCGCCCGGCCGCCGAAGCTGCCTTGACGGACACTCCAGATTGTCACAATGAAAAGTCTGTTACTGCGGCTTGGACCACACGTCCCTGTTGTTCAGCGTCATCACCTCGGGTGACATTCCCTCCGGCGCGCTAACGGTGATCTTGAAATCAAGCGGCGGGCTGCCGCCCTCGGTATACTTGGTGTTCCATGTAAAGTTGCTATAGTCGAAATACTTACCCGACAGATCCTCCGCCGTCAATCCCATCGCCGACAGCGACGGCTGCCCCTCACCGTACATCCCTTTGGCGCCCTCTCTCTGGGCGTAATCTCTCAGCGACTTGGCCAGATTTTCCGCCATTGTCCGGCCTTCCGCCCACTTGGCCGCGTCCACACGCCCTCGCATGATCGGAATCGCGATCGCAGCGATGACCCCGACGATCAGCACAATCACCAACAATTCGACCCATGAGAACCCCTTTTGCCTCGTCATGTTCATAAGCCCCCAAGTAAAATGACAACCGACAATTCCCGCCTTTTCTGCGACTTGCCGCAGCACGCCTGCTTTTCGGCGCATTTCACCGCCTCGTTAAGCGCCTTTGGCCGCATACCGCCCCCAAAGCACAGCAAACCGCCGCAAAGACCCCGTAAAACCCCGTCAAACCCCTGCAAAACGCGGTGCAACCCCGCCATATCCCGGCAAAACCGCCCGATATGCACTCGCATTCGCGCACATTCCCGGGGCAAACCCGCCCAAAAACCAGTCGTTTTTGAGCGCACGGCGTATTATCCGCCGAATAGAATTGCCTGAACCTGCCGCCTCTCTATAATGTAGGAAAATTGGTCAAAAACTCAGTTCAGGAGAAGACATTATGTGCGATAGCTGTGGATGCCATGAAAACTCGATCAATGCGCAGGTCACAGAGGTCATAGACGCCATCCGGCCCATGCTCCAAAACGACGGCGGCGACATCGAACTCATCGGCATAGACGAAGATAACACCGTCCGAGTCCGCCTTCAGGGCGCTTGTCGAGGCTGCCCGGGCGCTGCCATGACGCTTAAGATGGGCGTTGAAAGGCTGCTGAAAGAAAAAGTCCCGGCCGTAAAGCAGGTTGTCGCCGTGCAGTAATCACGCAAGCGACACAATCAGACTTACAGAATATCGCGGCGAATCGCCCGCCTAAGGCGCCGCCGGCTCGAGCCGAAACAGGTTTACAAACCGCCTGCCGTTTCGAAACTGCGTCACGAACGTGTAAGGCCCAACGTCGCGAGCCTGCGAAAGCGCCTGGAAATGCTCCAGGTGGTAAAGCTCGTAATACGGATCCCGCGAAGCGAACCCCAAACGCGAATCCCACGCCACCCAGACTATTCCTTGTTTGCGGAACGCCTCTGCATAGTCCAGGAGATCCTCCGCCTCGACGTTCTGGTAGTTTACAAGCTGACTTTTCAGCTCGTCTGGCAGATATAACCGCACCACCGCAGTCAGCGTGGTGACCAATCGCTCTCCCGGCCGGCCGTTTTCAGCATACCAGTCTGCCAGTTCCTTGAATTCCGCGTCACGCGACCCCGTATTCAAAATCTCGGCCGCAGACAAATGGCTCGAAACAACCACCACCGGCAGGATTGCAATAAACGCAATTTCCTTCCACGCCCCCCCATATCCCCGCAGATAGAGCGAAATCGCGCCCAGCAAAACCACTGTCCCCAGCGCAACCCACGGCAGAACTGCCGCTTTGGGGCAAATCGCCGCGGCGCGTTCCAGATTCGGCAAAATACTGAAAAACCAAATTGCAAAAACAGAAATCACGAAAATCTGAAAAACGGCCGCGACCATGCGCGCCAACCTGTTTTCCCCGGCAAGCCTGGCAACCTGCACAAGGCCATACACGGAAATCAGCAGGGCAATCCAGAAAATCGGCAAATGAAACCTCTCCAGCGGATAAGGATACCATGCATGCACGAGAAAGTACGGCACAAGAAATATCCCGAGGACGAGCACGCGCCAGCTCCTTTTCAACACCGCCGCCACAACACCAAGCAGAAAGGTGACGGCCGCCAAGACCTTCACAACAATGGCAAGCGCATTATCGTCACTTTCCGAGGCATTAAAATGTAATGACGCCAGATTGCCGTACCCGACGGACCAAAGGAGGTTCAGGTGCTTGCCCACCGCCATCTTGTCTTTGCTGAGTTTAGCAAACGCGCCCGAGCCGGGCTTGAAAACATGGAAATAGTGGGTCGCGTTATCGGCTTGCGTCATGACGGTGCCGATCATCCAGAGCGCAACAGGAATGCCGGCGGCGAAGGCAAGGGCCAGTGCCGCAAGACGCTGTTTTTTCGTTTTTGAAAATGCCAGATCAATAATCACCGCGGCCAAAATCAGCGCAGCGCATTCGTAACGAACCATCGTAGCAACGGATGCGGCCAGGTAGCACCAGCGAGTCCTCAGAAAGATAAGCCACACCGTCAAGAGAATGAAGAAGAGAAGCGTGGTTTCCGCTATGGGTTCGGTCAGGAGGTAAAGAACCCAGGGATTCAACAGACAGATAAAGGCAAACCACTTGGCAGCGCGGCCCACGAGTTGGCGGGCGATAAGAAACAAAAGCACGCCGTTGAGAGGGTGGAGAATCGCATTCAGCATCCAGCCGGCCTTAAGGTCCGGGTAACGGCCGGGCATGAAGGGGGTGAGAAGGTTTTGCAGAATACCGGTCACGGGACCGCGCTTGAAGGAACCAGGCAGCTTGAACGACAGGATGGCCCGGCCTGTACTGTAGAAGTCGGGGAAGTCGGAGTTGGGGACGACCTGATGGCCGTAGAAGAGTATGGACTGCAGGGCACCAAAAAGGAACAGGACGACGCAGATCGCCAGTACGAGCCTTTTTTCGTTTCGTTCCCGGTCCGCCGCCGTGACCGTAGGGTCTTGCGGCAGAGGGCGGCGTCGGCCCCTGCATTTCTGTCTCTTAGTCTTCATGGCCCCTTTTTTCCAATACGATTGTTTGAAACATGGCCGTTGCGGCGTTTGCGAACTGCAGGATTGCCTCCAGAACCCTGACCACTGTGAACGCCCAACCCGGCAGCAGTTGTCTGAGGGTAAAGCCCCCGCTGAGGAGATAGGCAATCGGCGTATGACGGCGCATGGCCGCTATTCGCAGCCCCGGAAATTTGCTCTCGAAGACCTCCCGGTCGCGCGTGAAGATAATCCACGCAAGGGCGTCATTGCCGTCAAGCAGCGGCCGTTGGCCTTCGACCTGCCACCCTGCTTCAGGGTCGAACCCCTCATGGTGAAAGCGTGAGTAAATGAACCGGGCCCACGGCGTGTTGGCCGGTTCGATCATGACGATTCGGCCGCGAGCTTTCAGGACGCGGCTCGCTTCAACGAAGAACCGCTCCACGTTTTTCATGTGGTGGAGGACGTTGATCATAAGGATTGCATCGACACTTTCGTTGTCGAATGGCATGTCCGCGGCATCGATGACTTTATCGAGGCCCGGCAGGTCGAGGACGTCGGAGGTCTGAACACGCGGATACAATTGCTGAATAAAGCCCGCGCCGCTGCCCAATTCGATGATGGCGCCGGTCTGCGCCTCGGCCACGTGCGACATCAATTCATTGTACCAGCGGATGTAGACCTTTCCGAGGAAGGGTTTGCGTTCGAGCATTCGCCGGTGGAGCAAGGTCAGTTCGCGGTCGTCAAACGCGGCGGCTTGCTTTGCTTCGGGCATTGTGAGCAAGTCGAGCAGGCCCATGGGCTTCAGATCTTCCATTTGAATTTCTTGAAGGCGATCCAGCTCATTCGCAGCAGCAGCCAGCCATGACGGAAGCGGTCAATATTGGTCGTACCGTAGGTGCGCGCACGATAGGTCACCGGGACTTCCACGACCTTGAAGTTCTGCCGAACGGAGCCGAAGATGAGGTCGAAATCGCCAAAGGGGTCAAAATCGCCGAAGTAGGCGCGGTTGGCGGCAAGGATATCGTAGTGCCTGCGGCTCAGCATCTTCGTGCCGCAGAGCGTATCGCGGAACCGCTGGTTCAACAGCCAGGAAAAGAGCTTTCCGAAGAACTTGTTGCCCAACAGGTTCAGGAATCGCATCGCCTGTTTTTCCATCGGATACACGAGGCGCGAGCCGTTGATGAATTCGCCTTTGCCCTGACAGAAGGCGTTGAAGAACTTGGGCATGTCCTCCGGCGGCGCCGTAAGATCGGCGTCCTGGATGACCAGCACGTCGCCTTCGGCGGCGGCAAAGCCCTTGCGGACCGCATCGCCTTTGCCTTTGCCGTCGCCCTGGTGGATCAGGCGGATGCGGCGCTCGGGGTGTAATGCGATTTGTTCTTCAATTGCAGCGGGCGTGCCGTCGGTGCTGCTGCCGTCGACAAAGATGATTTCCGTCCACCGTCCCATCTCGGGGATACGTGCGACCGCCTCAGCGATATTGCCTTTTTCATTTCTGCACGGAACCACGACTGAGACGCTCAGGTCAGCGGGATCCGCAGGCACGGGGTCCGGCCGGGCAACAACCAGGTGGATCAGATTGAATGCCCGGAAGACCGGCAGCAGCGACAGGACATGATTACAGAACGATGACAGAAGCGGGATGTACTTGGGCATCGTCATCATGCTCTCACGTCGGATGGTATCGTAGCCGCTGAGATACAGGAAGTTGACGATGTCCTCGGGCGGCAGCCAGTTCTGGCACGCGTTCGGACGCCGCAGACCAAGGCGCGATCCCATCCGCAGGAGACCTTCCCAAAGGTGGCTGTAGTAAACGATGATTATGCGCGTATCGTTGTGGGTAAGAGGCCGAAGCCGTTCGAGGACACGCTGGATGTCGGACCACACGCCAATCGAGTTGCAGATCAGAATGTAATCGAATGTCTCATCGAGTGAGATCGTGTGCGGATCCTGAACCTCGAAACGGTATTGGGGAAAACGGCGTCTGGCCGATTCGATGGCTCTTTCGTCCGTGTCGATACCGACTCCGTATGCGGGATTGACCGCGGCAAGAAGATCGCCCGCTTCACAGCCGACGTGCAGGACACGGCTGCCGGGACGGACGTTGTGCGCAAAGGTTCGGTCAAGCCAACCGTAATAGTACGCATTCTTTCTGCGCCAGTACTCTGCGGTCTTTTCCATTATCAGCAGCCCTGATCAGAAACGATTATACACGAAGATCATGCTTTGCGGCAACGCACGCTGCAGACCTCGCCTTGACACTTTAGACGCGCTTTGCGGCCTCAATACGCGAAACTCTTGTACAATTGTGTTCTGCATGGCGTCTCGTTTGTTATTTCTCGCGGCGATAGCGGCGGTAGTCTATGCCGAGCTCCTTTACTTTGTACCGGATAATTCGCGGCGTCGTGCCGAGGTCACGGGCCGTGGCGGCGAGATTGCCGTTGCAGCGTTTGAGGCCATCCACGATGAGGTCGCGTGTGAAAAGATTGATCCGCTCCTGGAGCGAGCCGGTGCCGACCGTGTCGGAGGCATCGGAGGTCTGGAGCGTCGGCGGCAGATGATGGCCGTGGATGACGCTGTCGGTGGAGATAAGCACGGCCCGCTCGATGCAGTTCTCCAACTCGCGGACGTTGCCCGGCCAGTGATAGGCGACCATCATGTTGATGGCGGGCGTGCTGATGCGGCGAACGTCTTTGCCCATCTTGCGAGCGTACTGCTCGACGAAATGATCGGCCAACAGCAGGATGTCGTCCTTGCGCTCGCGCAGCGGCGGCAGAAAGATCGGAAAGACATTGATGCGGTAGTAAAGGTCCTGCCGGAAGCGGCCTTCCTGCACGGCTTTTTCAAGGTCGCGGTTGGTGGCGACAACGATGCGGGCGTTGGAACGCAGCGGCTTGTTGCTGCCCACCCGCTCGTACTGCCGTTCCTGGAGGACACGAAGGAGCTTGACCTGTGTCAGCGGCGAGAATTCGCCGATCTCGTCGAGGAACAGCGTGCCGCCTTCGGCCTCCTCGATACGGCCTTTGCGGCTGGTGATCGCGCCGGTGAATGCGCCCTTCTCGTGTCCGAAGAGTTCGCTTTCCAACAGATTCTCATTGAGGGCGGCGCAGTTGACCTTGATGAAAGGCCCCTTGGCCCGGGGGCTCGAATAGTGTATGGCGTGGGCGACCAGTTCCTTGCCGGTGCCGGACTCACCGCGGATGAGGACGGTGGTATCGCTTGCGGCGACCTGGTGAATCTGCCTGTAGACGTAGCGCATGGCATTCGAGTTGCCAATGATGTTCTCCGGGCGGAAGCGGTCTTCGAGTTCGTTCCGCAAACGGAGGTTTTCGTCTTCCAGCAGGCGGTTGCGGACGGCGGCCTCGCGCCGGGCGCTGACGTCGGTGGCGATCATACTGGCGACAATGCTGAGGATGCGCTTATCCTCCTCCAGCGATGCGGACGCGTCGTAGACCCTGTCCACGGAAACCGTGCCGATGACCTCTTTGCCTATCGAGATGGGAACACAAATAAAGCTGATCTCCTGGCCGCCCTGCTTTTTGCGCCCGAAGCGATCCAGAAACAGCGGTTCTTCAGAGACCTTGGGAACGATCATGGCCTTGCCGGTCTGCATGACCCGGCCGGTCACGCCCTCGCCAACCCGGTAGCGCACCTGGTTCTCGCGCCCGTACGGCAGGTTATGGGCGACCTCAATGGTAATCTCGTCACTTCCGAGCGATAGCAGCGTGATCATCCCACGCTTCAGGCCAAGTTCCTTTTCCAGGATATCCAGAACCTCGGCAAGGATCTGGCGCTGATTGCTGCCGGTGATGAGAACCTGGCTGATATTATACAGGGTCTCCAACTCGTCCACGTGGTGTGACCGGTTGACTGGGGCCAAAGACTCTGCTGTTTCCGAACTCATTCCGTTCTGCTCCTGCATGTCATTCGTGATACCGTGACATTATTGTAACATAATGCCACAGTTAATACAAATAAGTATCACACAGAAAAGCAAAAACTCATTGTTGCACCATATACGGAGACATTATGCATCGCCTTCTTGCCTACACTTCCCCCTTGGCGCATCGCAATATTTGGCGACTGCTCACATCGGTTGATGTCAGTGGTCCGGATCAGGCATGCAGTTTCTTCAGCAGCCAGGCCATATTCCGGCCGAGCGTCCGCATGGTGTCAAGACCTTCGGCATCGTCTTCAACCTCGCCGGGGCGCAGGCCGAAACCCATGTTCCAGTAGCGCGAGCCGGGAATGATCATCTGGCTGATCGTGAAAAAGTGGTTCATCGTGTCGAACGCATGGACGGAGCCGCCGCGCCGCACCGCCACCACGGCCGCACCGACCTTGCGGCGAAACATATCGTCGTTGGCGCGTGCCACGAAGCCGGCGCGATCGATAAGTGCCTTCATCTCGGCACTGACGTCGGCGAAGTAGGTCGGCGAACCCAGGATAATGCCGTCCGCTTCGAGCATCTTCTCCAGGCAGGCGTTAAGGATGTCCTCATTGACGACACACCGCTGGTTCTTCTTCTCGAAGCAGACGCCGCACGCGGTGCAGCCCCTCAGCCGGCTGCCGGCCAACTGCACCAGTTCAGTGGCAATCCCCTCCGACTCCAATTCCCCCAGAACCGTTTTAATCAGGATCGCCGTGTTGCCGTCTTTGCGGGCACTGCCGTTAAACGCCACAACCTTCATCATGCTTCCTTTCCTCTCTTGTCCGTCTTGCCAGAATACCCGTCCGGGAGATCATAGCGGATCGCCGCTGTCCCTGCAAGAAAGCAGAATCTGTCTATTTTAAGTCGATTGACCGTTGACTTGCCCGGCTGAAACCAGCATAATTGAACACGTTGGAGACAGACCATGGACGAGCAACTGACACTTGCCGAAATCTTCGATATCGCAGACCAGGTCCGGCAAAACACACGCGATTTCTACGAGGAGGCCACCACGCTTTTTGCTCATCACTCCAATCTTTTCCTCGACATGGTCACGTTGGAGGATGACTTCGGCCGGGCGCTCGACCGGCTCAAGCAGGCGTATCTCAAGAACAAGAAAAACTCGGTCGTGGCCGATGACAGCCTCCGAAAGAGCGTCTCAGGGCTGCACGTTCTCGCCAGCGCCGATCCGGCACGCATCTTTCACGAGCGAATCAGGAAAGAGGAAATCATCCAGATAGCGATGAAAATAGCCCGCGAAATAATCAACTATTTTGACGGCCTCAAGAACTTCACCACAGACGCCGACACACGCAAGATCCTCCAGCTCATCATCGAAGCAAAGGCCCGCCAGGTAAGAACGCTGCAGAGTTGGATTCAGTCCTGAGCACGCGCACTCGGTGATTCACGTAATCGTGACAATGCAACCTTAACACCCTTTGGTCTTCCGTGAGCGGCAATCTCCTTGAACAACGCGCACCGGCAGCGTATAGTCTCGATATTCCGGCGGATCTTTGTGTGCGGCGTGATGCTTATCGGAATCCCAGGCGCGGCAGGAACGTTGAGCCTCCACGGTTTCGCAGGCGCGGGCGTGTGCCTGAGGCACGCTTCCGGTCGGCGTCGTTAACTGTTTTCTCATGGCCTGCATCATGCACGGCGGCACGACGACCGATAGAATACACGGCGTCGGATCGCGCACGAATGGCCGCTCCAATTAAAATGACGGTCGTGCGCACCAAGAGAATGAACTTGAAAAAGTGAGCATTCCACTTAAGGGAAGACCATGAAACGGCATACACTACCGAAGCTGATCACACTACTGCTCCTGGCGATAACGGCGTTCTCGGCCGGCTGCGAAGAGGCCCAACGTACAGTCGCGCTATCCAACGCCCCATCCGAAGAGAAGCTCTTTGATTATCGCGAGATCACGCTCGACAACGGCCTCCGCGTAATCACACTGGAAGACTTCTCCTCGCCCATCGTCGCCGTGGACGTCTGGTACCACGTCGGCTCCAAGAACGAAGACCCCGGCCGGCAGGGCTTTGCCCACATGTTCGAGCACATGATGTTCAAAGGCACGGACCTCGTCGCCGAAAAGGACCACTTCGCCTCCATCCAGCGCGTCGGCGGCACCAACAATGCCTACACCAGCTTCGACCAGACCGTTTACACCCAGACGCTGCCCGCCGACCAGCTCCAGGTCGCCCTCTGGCTGGAAGCCGAGCGCATGGCCTTCCTTAAGATCAACCAGGAATCCTTCGACACCGAACGCCAGGTCGTCGAGGAAGAGCTGCGCATGGGTGAAAACCGCCCCTACGGTACGCTCTTCAAAAAAATGTTCGCCGCCGTATTCGAAGGCACGCCCTACGAATGGACGCCCATCGGCAAGCTTGCCGACCTCCGCGCTTCCAGCGTCCCCGAACTGCGCGACTTCTGGACAAAATACTACGTCCCCAACAATGCCACGCTCGTCATCGTCGGCGCCGTCAAACACGAGCAGGCCCAGCAGCTTGCCAGGAAGTACTTCGGCTGGATCCCCAGGGACCCGCTGTACGACCGCGTGAAGGTCGACCCGAAACCCCTGACGTCCAGCCGCGAACTGGTCATTGACGACGAAAACGCCCCGGCCGGCATGGTCGATATCGTCTGGCGCACCGTCCCCGCCGGTCACCCCGACGAGGTCCCGCTGGATCTCCTCGCCGAAATCCTCGGCGGCGGCCACAGCAGCCGCCTCTATCGCGACCTTGTCGCCGACCGACAGATCGCCGTAGAAACAAATGCGTCAACCTACAACCTGGAATTGGACGGCGTCTTCGATGCCTCGGCCGTCCAGCAGCCCGGCGCAGACAACGCCAACGAGATCATCGACAGCATCCGTAAACACATCCGGCAAATACAGCAGGAAGGCGTCACCGACGAGGAACTGGAAAAGGCCCGTAACCAGCGGCTCAAATCGGTGGTCACCTCCAACCTGAACATAGCAAGCAAGGCCGCAATCCTCGGCCACGCCGCCGTCATCGAGGGCGATGTCTCGCAGGTCAACCGCATATTCGACGAGATTCGACAGGTCACCCGTGACGACATCCAGCGCGTGGCCGCCGAGTACCTCGCCCTGGACAAGGAAATCGTCATCATTGTCAAGGAAAACGCCAAGGGGGCGCTTGCCGGCGAGAAGGACAAGGAAGATGCACCCATCACCGCAGAGCCCGAGACCGAATCCCCCCCGCCGGGACGCCCCGGCGTCAGGCGGCCCGCGAACTGGCCCAGCAAGCCGCCCTTCGCCAAACTCCGCGAATATGAAATCTCCAAAGACTACACCGAAACGCGCCTCGATAACCAGCTCAAGGTCATCGTGGTGCCCAACCACGAGGTCCCGTTCGTCAGTATCTCCCTTGGCCTCACCAACGGCGCCTGGACCGATGCAAAGCCCGGCACCGCCTCGATGACACTGCAGATGCTCACCAGGGGCACCACCGAGCACACCGAAGGCGAACTGGCGGCCGAGCTCGACCGCTACGCGATCTCCCTGTCCGGAAGCGCCGGCATGGACACCAGCACCGTCACCGCCAACGCCGTGACGGAATACGCCGAACGTGCCATGGAACTGCTGGCCGAGGTGGTGCTCAAGCCAACGTTCGATCCCCAGGAATTCGAAAAGCTCAAGAAGCAGGTCCTGGCCGGCCTGGCCATCGAGCAGCAGTCGCCCGCCTACCTCGCCGAAAAACAACTCCGCAAGCAGCTCTACGGCAGCCACCCCTACTCACGCACCGTCACCGGCGAGGTCGCCGACGTGGAGGCACTGACCACGGACGACCTGAAACTCTGGTGGAGCAAGTTCGCCCGGCCCGACCAGGCCACGCTGATCTTCGCCGGCGACATCACCACCGAAAAGGCCGTTGAACTGGCGCGCCGCTGCCTGGGCGAATGGCGAATCGGCCTGGTCGAAATGGGGCTCGTCCTGCCGGATATCCCCCGGCCCGAACCTACCAACATCACCATCGTCGACCGCCCCGGCAGCATGCAGAGCGAAATCCGCGTCGGCCAGCGCGGCATCACCCGGCACGATCAGCCGGAGTATTTTACCAGCCGCATCGTCAGTCTCTATTTCGGCGGCTCGTTCAATAGCTGGCTCAACCGCGCCATCCGCGTCGAGCGCGGCCTTACTTACGGCGCACGCGGCGGCTACGTCGCCCAGAACATGGCCGGCGAATTCAAGATCAGCACGTTCACCAAGACCGAATCCACCGCCGAGACAATCCGCGTCATCCTCGACCAGATAAAACGCCTCCGCAAGGAGCCGCCCGACACAAACGAACTGGAAGACACAAGGAACTACTTCGCGGGCAGCTTCGTCCGCCAGCGTGAAACGCCGCAGGCCATCGCGGAAGACCTCTGGCTCGTGGAATCGCAGCGGCTCGGCAAGGACTATTTCGAAAAGCTGATGGCCGGCATCGCCGAGACCACCGCCCAGCAGTGCGCCCGGTTCGCCGCCGCGACGCTCAACCCGGAACAGTTGTCAATCGTAGTCGTCGGCGACGCCGAAAAGATCAAGGCGGACCTCGAAAAGATCGCGCCGGTAACGGTAATCAAACCCAACGAAGGCAAGTAGACCGCACGGACACGGCATGCCCACCTGAGGTTTGCTGTGTCCTATGGCCTAATTTCGATGAGGCCCTCGCACCATTCCCTCAGTACGTGCCCCTCGCATTCAACGTCCGCGGTCAGCACGTAGCCCCCCGCCGGCGTCCCCGGCGGAATGCCCACGCGAATATCCACATGCTTTTCGCCCCATGGCGGGATGTGCAGCCGCACCTCGCCCGTACTGCACCGCAGCCCCGCCGGCACGTTGGGCCGCACCACAAACGCACCAACACGGTCCGAATGGTTCAGGATGTTAATCGCCATCTCCACGGCTCGACCGGCTGAAGTCTCCAATCCATACGGGTAAAACCGCGCCCACCGTTCGTCAGTGCCGAAGTTCGGATTGGACCACGGAAACAGCGGTTTCATCAACTGCTGCCGCTGCTTGAGCACATAGGTCATGTAATTGATCTGTTCCACACCGAACGCAAACGTTTCGACGACGTGCTGATTGATCAGCAGCGTGCCCTCCGGCAGCGTCCGCAGGATATCCAAACACCGGAAATACCCCGTCCCTTCATGAAATATGTTGCGGTTCAGCAGGCAGTAATCATCGATCCCCGACGGCGTAAACGCATCGCCAACGAGACATATCTTTTCGCCCCCGTCCTTCTCTACCAGCATGGCGTCGTGATAAATCGTCTGACCCGGAAAGTCGTAAAAGGTCAGGTCGAACTCCTTCCACCGCATCTTCTGCCCGTGCCGCATCGTGGTAATCTCGGTAATCGGCCGCTCCGTCATCGCCGGCAGACGAAACGCCCACGGGCTCTTGAGAATCTGCACCAATGGCTCGCAGGCATAAACGGGACACGGAAACTCCTTCAGCAGATCGTTCACCGCATGCGTATGGTCGTCGTGGTAATGCGTGATGAACAGCCCGTCCAACCCCTTAAGCGATCCCTCGTCGCGCCGCCTGAGGATCTCCCTGATAATCGCCTGCCCGCCGCAATCGATTAGGAACCCCCGCCCGTCGCCCGACATGATCAGCCGCGCATTGTCAATCACAACCATCCACGCCGGCGGCCGCTCATTGATCGTCTCGGCCCACTTCATCCACTCGACCTTTGCCTCCGGCCCCAACACCCGCCTGGCCAGAATGTCGTAATTGTCCCTGAAGTACCATCGCCCCGCGCTGATGGAAAGGTAGTTGGCGTAAACCGCCTGCAATCGCCCGATCAGCCGCTCGATCGCACGCTGCGGATCGAGAATCGCCGGCCCGCGAACAGGGATCATGATGTCCGGCGCCTCCGCCGCAACCTTCTTCAGGCTCTCGATCAATTCGCCCATCCGCCCCGCCCAGCCGTGGTAGCCGCCGATCTTCGCCTCAGCCACCGTGTCCTGCATGCTGTACAGGTCCAACACCTGCCCGTCGCCGTAGATCAGGTCACCGACAAAGGCGTATTTCACGCCGTCGATCTCGGCAAGGTACGTCACCGCATCGCGCGAATACCCCGGCGTATCGACCACTTTGAACTCCACCCCGTGCAGATCGAACGTATCACCCCCATGCACCGTCCGCCCCACCTTGATCGGCCGCGTGACAATCTTCGTCGTTTGCTGGGCATAGTCATGGTAGCGTCTCTGTGCGAAAGCATTCCAGAACGCCTCCGGCCCGGCAAACTGCTCCTCCGCACCCGCCGGCACAATCGCCGTCGCCCCCTTCTCCACGAGCCCGCGCCCCGCCCAGACCACGTCGCGCCGACCATGCGTAAAAAGCACAGCCGCCGCCGCATCGAGCGCCCCGTTCGGATCGCCGTAAACAACAATCCGCGCCGCCCCCGCCTGGATCACCGCGCCGTTAACCGCCCCGCTGATGAGCCGCACGTGCGGGCTGGGCCGACTCGCCTCCTGGGCCCGTACAACGCCGCAGACACACCCCCACACCACAAGCAGCCCAAACAGCCGCACCTTCCGATCGTGCATCGTCATACCCTACCTCTGAAAATCAGATCGCACCCGCACGCCGGCCCGACACTCACACGTGCCGGTAAACCTGCTTGATCTCTTTGTCGCCGACAGCCGGCGCATCGTAATCGCCGGCCTTCAGCATTTCGAGTATATCCTGCCGCCCGCTCCGCACAAGATGATCCGGGAACTGTCCACAGTACCCGCAAACATCCCCTTCTTCATCTGTCTCTGTCGTCAGCGTTGCCCATAATAGGCGTTGTCGCCGTGCTTGCGCAAATAATGCTTGTCCAGCAGCGCCTGCCCCACCGCGTTCTGCTGCGGATTCAACAGGAGCGTCCCCAGCGCCATCTCCGCCACCTGCTCCAGCACAACGGCGCTCTCCACCGCCGCCGCGGCACTCGGCCCCCACGTAAACGGCCCGTGGTTGGCCACCAGCACCGCCGGCACCTGACCCGGATCCAGATCGCCAAACCGCCGCACGATTACCTTGCCGGTGTTCAGTTCGTAATTCTCCCTGATCTCCGCCTCCGTCATCGGCTCCGTCACCGGCACGGGCCCATAATAATAATCCGCGTGCGTCGTCCCGAAGCACGATATCGGCCGGCACGCCTGCGCCCACATCGTCGCCTTCGGCGAATGCGTATGACAAACGCCCCCGATCATCTCGAACGCGCGATACAACTCCAGGTGCGTCGCCGTATCGGATGACGGCCTCAAATCTCCCTCCACCACCCGGCCGTCAAGGTCCACCACCACCATGTTCTCCGGCGTCAACGCCGCGTAAGATACGCCGCTGGGCTTGATAACCACGATCCCCGCCGCGCGATCGATCCCGCTGACGTTGCCCCAGCTGTACACAATCAGCCGACGGGCCTCCAGTTCCTTATTCGCCGCACAAACCGCCTCTCGCAGTTCTTCGTACATGGTCAGCCGTTCACCCGATCCTTGATATTCAGCAGGTCTTTCATCACGTTGGCCAGGTTGCCTGTGTATTCCTTCGTCCCGAACGCATCGTGCAGTTGCTTGTACAGCCTGTACAGTTGCGTGTAAACCTCATGATTGGCGGCAATCGGCTTGAACGTCGTCGGCTTCACGCCGCACATCGCCTTCTGCGCCTCGGCAAAGCTGTCGTGCCCGCCGGCCGCCTTGCCCGCCACAACCGCGCCCGCAATCGCCGAGCCCAGTGCACACGCCTGACCCGACCGCGCAATCTTCATCTCGCGCCCCGTAACGTCGGCGTAGATCTGCATCAGCATCGCGTTCTTCTCCGAGATGCCGCCGCAGTTGATCACCTCATCAATCCGCACGCCGTACTCCTCGAACCGGTTGATAATCGTCAGCGCCCCGAACGCCGTCGCCTCCACCAGCGCACGATAAATCTCTTCCGGCCGCGTGTGCAGCGTCTGCCCCATCAGCAGACCCGCCAGCCGCTGGTCCACGAGAATCGTCCGATTGCCGTTGTTCCAGTCCAGCGCCAGCAGGCCCGACTGACCCGGCCGCAGTTTCGCCGCCCTCGCCGTCAGCGACTCGTGCGAACCCGCCTCCCTGCCGCCCGCCTGAATATAGTTCACGAACCAGTTGAAAATATCCCCCACAGCCGACTGCCCCGCCTCCAGGCCGAAATACCCCGGCAGAATCGAGCCGTCCACAATCCCGCAAATCCCCGGGATATCCGGCAGCGTCGCCGTACTCCGCGCCACCACCATATCGCACGTACTCGTGCCGATGATCTTGACCAGCACGCCCTCGCGAATACCCGAGCCTACCGCCCCCAAGTGCGCATCGAACGCCCCCATCGCCACCGGAATCCCCGCCGGCAAACCCAACCTGTCCGCCCACGCCTTGGTAAGCCCCCCCGCCGCCGTATCCACGGCAAACGTCTCGTCGCTCAGCGTCGACCGCAAACGCTCCAACCTCGGGTCGAGCTTGCACAAAAACTCCGCATCCGGATACCCGCCCCACGCATCGTTGAACATCGCCTTGTGCCCCGCCGCACACCGGCACCGCTTCAACTGCTCCGGCCGATCCGTCCCCGTCAGAACCGCCGGCAGCCAGTCGCTGTGCTCAACCCACGTATACGCCGCATCGAACACCTTCGCATCCACCCGCAGGCAATGCAGGATCTTGCTGAAGAACCATTCCGACGAATACGTCCCCCCGCACTTGGCCAGGTACTCCGGCCTCATCCGTTCCGCAAGAGCCGTAATCTCCGCCGCCTCCGCGTGGCCAGTATGGTCCTTCCACAGCCACGCCATGGCATTGGGATTGTTCTTGAAATCATCCAACATGCCCAACGGCGTGCCGTTCTTATCTACCGGCAGCGGCGTCGAGCCCGTCGTATCCACCCCGATCCCGACCACCTGCCCTGCATCAAAACCCTTCACCTTTCTGGCCGCCGCCAGCGCTTCGCGGACCGTCGCCTCAACACCCTTGAGGTAGTCCGCCGGATTCTGCCGCGCCAGGTTGTGATCCGACGCATCCAGGATAATCCCCGCCTCGCCCGTCTCGTAACCGTGAATCGCCGTCGCGATCTCCTCGCCCGTCGCGGTATCCACAATCACGCACCGCACCGAATTCGTCCCGTAATCAAGGCCGATCGTGTAAGCCATGTCTCTCCTCACCTAATCCTAATCGATGCCGAAATAATTCAACCACTGATCCGTTTCCAGTTCCGTGATCCCCTGCCGCTTCGCCCCCGGCTCGCTGGCAGGCTTTCGCCGGTTCTCCAACCGCGCCACCAACTGCTGCCAGAACACGTCCGACCGCACCGCCGTCGCCTTGCGCCGACCCGCCGCCGCACGCAATTGCCCGTCCGTGCTTACCACCACCAGGCTCCGGGGCGCCGTGTTATCCTGGATCTTCTGCTCGATCACCGCATCCGCACTCTGGTGCGCACCTGAAAAATACACCTCCAGGTTGCCGAACCCGCCCAACTGCTCCATCTCATCCTTATCCGGCGGCCCCGTCCCGTCAAAAACGATGTTGCCGCGATCGCGAATCTCGGAAAGATAATCCGACAGGATGCGGCACAGTCCCGATTCACGCAAATCAGCGAACTGCTCGTCCTTCTGAACATGCCGCAGCAGATTGTAACCGTCAACCAGTAAAGGCATACCAACAACTCGCGCTGCCCGTTTCGAATTCAAAATTCAGGATTTAACACCCATCACCGTAACCCGCGTAATCGGCGTTCAACTTCTCGCTTCGATTTCCGCTCAGCCGCACGTGCGTTACCTGCCTGCAGCCGCACTCTGCGCATCATACCGCAGCTCGCCCGCAACAAACGTCTTCTCCACGCGCCCCTTCACCCGCCACCCGTGGTACGGGCAGTTCCTGCTCTTGGAGAAGAACTTATTGGCGTCGATGACATACTCCGCCTCGGGATCGATGATCGTCACGTCCGCCCGGCCGCCCTCACTCAAAGTCCCCTTGGCCACGCCCAACACCCCCGCCGGCCGGTGCGTCAACAGCGAAATCATCCCCGACCAGTCCAGCACGCCCGGTTCGATCAGCGCCTTGACGTACAGCCCCAGCGCACACTCCAGGCTGGCAATCCCGAACGGCGCCGTCAGAAACTCCAGTTCCTTCTCGCTCTGCAAGTGCGGCGCATGATCCGTCGATAACGCGTCCACCAGCCCCTCGCGGATCGCCTGCCGCAGCGCCTCCACGTCGGCCCGCGTCCGCAGCGGCGGGTTCACCTTGTAGTTCGTGTCGTATTCCACAATCGCATCGTCCGTCAGCAGCAGGTGATGCGGCGTCACCTCGCACGTCACCGGAAGGCCCATCTGCTTGGCCTCCCGAATGATCTTCACGCTGCCGGCCGTCGATATATGCTGCGCATGGTATCGCGTCCCCGTCTTGCGGACGAGCTGCACGTCGCGCCACAGCATCATCTCCTCGGCCAATGGATCGATCCCCGGCAGCCCCAACACCGTCGAGTTGTACCCCGCGTTCATCACCCCGCGCCCGCCTAACGACAGGTCCTGGCAGTGCTGCGAGACCACCCGGCCTAACATCCCCGCATATTTCAGCGCCCGCAGCATCACCGCCGCATCCTGAACGCCGCTGCCGTCGTCGGTGAACCCGACCGCCCCCGCCTGCGACATCAGCCCCATCTCCGAAAGCTCCACCCCCTCCCGGTTCTTCGTGATGGCGCCCATCACATAGATAAACGTCTTGCGGGCCTGCCGCCCCATGCGGTGGACATACTCCACCGCCGTCGCCTCGTCGATCGGCGGATTAGTGTTCGGCATGCACACCACCGACGTAAACCCCCCCGCCACCGCCGCCGCAGAGCCGCTGGCGATCGTCTCCTCTTCCTCGTCCCCCGGCTCCCGGAAATGCACGTGAAGATCAATCAGGCCGGGCACCACGTACTTGCCCGTCGCGTCGATCACCTGCGCATCCGGCGCCTTGAACGCACCGACCCCCCCGAGCTTCTCACCGACAATCAGAACGTCCGCCAGACCGTCAACGTCATTGGCCGGATCAATCACCCGACCATTCTTAATGAGAATTCGCTCTGCCATAGCCAGACAGTCTACCCGCCAAAACCCCCAAACGCAAAGCCGCCACGCAAGAATTTCTGAAAAATGGGAAGAATTCATATCAACACTTCGCCTTCTCGTTCGCAGGCAAGCAATGGCAATGTGAGCCTTATCTGGTGCACCTTAACCGATAACAGGGTGCACAGCATCAGGCATGACGGAGCAGGATACACATTGTATCTTGAGGATTGTTGGATTAAGAAAAGTGGCCAAGCAGGAATTTGGTGTACTGATTCAACGCCAATTATTGTCAATTCGGTCGTCTCAGAGAGTGACCTGAATGAGGGCGGCAATGAAGGCATCGTCATGGTGAGTCCCACCTATTCTCCTCAGTTGCAGAACGTCACTGTCTCGCACAATAAGTCAGCCGGTTTGTCCCGATTTGGTGGTGCTCTGCCGCAGTTGCAGAACTGCATTGTTTACCACAACGGCGGACCGTCTCTCGTGGGCTTCTCCGCCGACAATACGGCGGCGTATAGCTGCATTCAAGACTGTAATAGTGTCAACGAGAACATTAACACTGACCCTGAATTCGCCTATTACGATCCGAATAACATGAGACTCTCGCTGGCTTCGCCGTGTCGCGATACGGGCAACCCATACCTTGATTACCAGACTCAGTTGGAGCTTGACAAGAAGGACAGGGTTTACGGTACTGCTGTGGACCGTGGCGCGTACGAACTGACGTGTGAAGATGTGTCGAACACGTTTGATTGGAATGCCGACGGAATCGTGAATTTCAAGGAGTTTGGCCGATTTGCCGCAGTGTGGCGTGCCCATGATCCAAACGACCCTGCCATCCTCGACCCTCAGCACCCTGACCACGCGTATCTGACCGATCCCAACAGTCCGGGATACGTGTCCGAGGAGGCAATGGCATTATGGCACCCCGGCTACGCATACAACTTCGCGGCCACGGGCTCAAGCCAATACGCCATTGACGTGGCTGACCTTGCCGCCTTCGTTGAACAGGCTCCGTGGCTGTGGATGGCCTGCTGGTTGACCGAGGGAGAGCCCATGCAGCAAATGATGGTGATGGGTGAAGGTATGCTGTTAGGTGGATTTGAGGAGCAGACAGCAGAGCCGTCAGCATTGGAGCAATTGGGCGATTTGGTCAATATTGTCGGCCAGCTTGAAACCATCTGGCTCGACGACCCGAACATCCAGCAGGAGATCGACTCCGCGGATTGGCAGGAGTTCATGGACGCACTTTATGACAATCTCCTTGAGGTCTACCTGAGTACACAATAGGCATTGACATGGGGACGACAGTGGTGTATAATGTCCTTGTTGCCAAAAGGAGACGTATGGTGAAAAGAATGCTGGTTCTGTGTGTCTATTGCCTCTGTCCAGTTTATGCAGGGTATGACGATGGCTTGATATCTGCCGGAGAGTATGA
>Ga0209407_1000461_pt1 | contig 53076 bp, 40 predicted proteins | sample AD_JPNHG3_MetaG_FD_184410 | JGI IMG/M metagenome (GOLD analysis project Ga0209407, IMG submission 184410) | Active sludge microbial communities of municipal wastewater-treating anaerobic digesters from Japan - AD_JPNHG3_MetaG (SPAdes) (version 2) | ecosystem: Engineered > Bioreactor > Anaerobic...
AGTTGTGCAGGCGCTCGTAGGCGGTGCGCAGGTTCGACCCGGGCACCACGTTCAAGTCGCGTCCATCCTCGAAGGCAAAGTAGCCCGTCAGACCGTGATCCGTCTCAACGGGTTTCCGGTAGGCGAGCGTCCTGAACGCCTCGGCGTCGAACGGCTTGTTCCAGAAAGAGATCTCCGCGATCTCGCGGTTCGGCCTTGCCTCCTCCGCCCGGGCGGCACCGAGAAAGCCGCTGTCCAGGCTGGCGTCGAATTCGCAGATGCTGAAAGCCGGAAGGTCGCGCGTAAGGGCGAGCTGGCCGTCGAGATAGAGGCGGAAGGTCGTGCCGGAGCGTGCCAGCCCGACGCTCATCCACTGGAAGGGGTCACCCAACTGCCGGTCAACCACCGCGATCTCTTTGGCTATCGTGCCGGGACCCTCGAGCATCAGGCGGTATGTCTCCTTGGCGGGAGTCCCGGGGATCACTTTCGCGGCAATGGAGAGAGAGAAGGGAAGATTGCCGCCGCCCCGGAGGTTGAGGAGCTGCCCATAGCCGGCCGCCGAGTCGCAGGCGCGTGTCCAGAAATGGATGGCGCCGCCATCCTGGGTGAAGTAGGCACGCTTGGGAAGCTCCATGCAGGAGTTGGTTGAATCGAAAACGAGCGCGCCGCCCTGCTCGTAGATGGTTTCGTTGGCACTCCCCAACTGGCTGGCGATGACGATCTGCTGCACCTGCGAAGCTTTCGGCCAAACCGGGTTGTAAACCTGCGGCAACGACGGGATGGCAATGGCCGTCGGCATGTCGTCCGTCAGGAACGAGGCACACCACCAGACTTCCAGAGTTTTTCCATCCACCGTCACGAGGAAGACGGCGGATGGCAGGGCATTGCTGGAGCTGCCGGTCTCGTCTAAACCGCTGGTGTCAGGAGTGCTGTTTCCGTCAGCAACCGGATCGTGATAGAGCGTCGGGTTGTAGGCCGTGCCGGATGCGGGCCGGTAGAGATAGCCCGGCAGGGAGGGGGCTATGGCTGGCGCGGACCAGCCTGGCGCGATACCGGAGACCGAGCCGCCGCGCAGCTCCGCCTCCAGTCCGACCTCGAGGTCGGACGGCGCGAGTGTGAAGCGGTCGGGGTCGTCGCGCGGGACGGAGTGGACCGGGAGGAACCAGATGTTGTCTTCGGTGGTAAGCTGCAGGAGCGACCAGCCCGTTCCGTACGTGACGAAAGTGCCGTCGGGCTCGACGGCGCGGGCATGGCCTTCGGGGTCTTGATAGCTCATCAAGGTGGCGGTGTAGCCGTCCGGGATGAAGATCGGGCGGCCGTAGTCCGGCTCGCCGTCCGCGCCATTAAGCGTGCCGCGGACAAAGACCGGGATGTTGACCGGCCAGTCGCACTCGTACTGGCAGAGTTCGAAGGGCCACTGGACCTGGAGTTCATCCGTCTCCATCCAGTACACCTCGGCGTTCCAGCGGGACCCGACGGTCGGCCGTAGCGGATAGACGTTGCCATGCTTGGGGCTGTAGGAGTGCGCCCCCTGATGCTGGTAGAGGTATGGGCCGCGGTTGTCGGTCTCTTGAACAACGGTCGGGCGCGCGCTGAGGCCGTCGATGTCGTAACCGCTGCCGTTCGGGCGCAGGGGCTCGCCGATGACTCCCCTCATGGGGATGACCTGCGGCCGCGCCACCTCGATAGTCTGCACAAGCAGCGGGGTCTCGTAGGAGCCGGAATCATAGTAGACCATCAGCACCTGCCCTGAGATCCCGCCGACCGCAAAGAGCATCTTCGTGGTCTGGTCCACGAAGAGGCCGCGCGTGATCTTATTGCTGACCACCTGTGAAATCCCGCCGGCGATGTTGGTCTCGATACCGAAGTGGGGCGTGAGGATGTCGGGGTTGCCGAAAAACTTCACGAACTTGCCGGCGAGGTTGACGGCCGGCGCCTCGTAGGGCCAGTCGGTCCAGAAGATCCGCCGCGGACGTCCTTGCGTGGCGCTGCCGATGATATAGGTGAACTCCTGTTTCTGCCCATCTGTCAGCACCCAGGTGAATCTGGCTGAGCCGCCGCCGGCCGCGTAGAGGGCGGGCGCCGCAGTGTCGAAGAAAAAGTTATCCTGATTGGCGTTGTTTTCAATAAACTCGGTGTACGTCGCGTTCCAGTCCACGTTGGCGGGCGGCGTGATGCGGTCGGCCAGCCAGTACTGGGGCTTGATGCGCTCTACGGCAAAGCCTGCCTCAACGGCCTCAAGCCGCACCAGCTCGTCGCCGATCATCTCCGGATCGAGGGTCGAGACGGCGTTGGTGGGCGCCACGCCAAGCGCCATTACGGAATAGGCGTAGTTGGTCGCCAGCCAGGCGTTCGCGGCAACATTGGTGGTGACGCGGATCACGGAGGCGCCGGGTATCCCGAGCGAACATCTTGAGGGCTCGGCCAGCGCACGCCCACCCGGCAGTGCCAGTGCCGCCAACACCAGCAGGCGCGGGAGGCACCTGCGGAGCGGAGGTTGGGAAAGGCTTCTGTTCATGGGCGACTCCCCGTCCTAGAGTTTGATGATAAAACAGAGTGCGTAGTAAGGCGGACGATTCTCGTGGGGCTGGGAGCCGCCGACCTCGCTGCTCCTCCTGTTGGTAACCCCATCGTCGTTTTTTTTGTTGGTCATGATTTCACCGCTGTTTACCCAGAAGGAGACATAGTAACCGTTATAGAACTGGGTCGTATGGGTGTGGGCGGGCATTTCATCGATTGTGAGTGCGTGGTAGGCCTCACCTCCTGTCTGCTTGACGGTGTAGTCTTTGCCAGCGCCAACGATGAAGCGATCGCGCAGGTCGGGGCGACCGCCGTTGCCGTCACAAAGCGCCCAGCCAGCGGGGATCTCGCTGATATTGCCCGACCACATGACGATGACGCCCCTCGGAATCAGATCGTTGCCGCCCTCCTTGACCTTGCCATTGACGACATCAACATTACCACCGGTGACACAAAGATCACCCTTGAAAGCGGCCGCGCCATTGACACTAAAATCGCCGACGAACTTAGCTTTCCCGCCGGTCATTTCGATGCCGCCGAGTGCCTTGAGCTTGCCGGTCAGATCCGATGTTCCGGCCACGTTGAGTGTCTGCAAGTTAGCCTTTCTCTGGACATTCAGTTCATTGTTGACGGTGACGTCGACGGCCTCCAAACGCCCGCCGACGGTGAAGTTCCCGGTGGCACTGCTCACGTCGGCGGCCATGATCGCATACGGAACGGGGAGGAGCTTCTGGCGGGGCTGGATCTCGCCGCCCATGCCGGTGACCGTAAGACCGATGAAGAGGCTGCCATTCGCCGCATCGGCGATGGCTTCCTTGAGATTCGAGTGCAAACCGCCCTCCACCGCGCTGCCCGACGCGTCAGAGATCTCGACGTTGAAGAGACCGTTGGTGTCGAGTTTTACGGCATAGGTGCGGCCCCACAGGAACTCGTCTCCTGTGGGCATCTTGTAGAGTTTGAAGGTCACGATCTGGTTTTGTTCCGGCAAGGACTGTCCGGTTTCGTCTTTCAGGATGCCCTGATAGGTGAAGGCGGCGGACTGCGCCCGGGCAACGGTAGTACAAACGGCCAGAGCGGCAAGGATGGCGATGAGGTTTTTATTCATGGTTTCGACCTGTGGTTTGACGTGTGAGTGAAAAGTACTGGACATTAGAACCCCACCAGTGTTGGCAAGGTGCTGACACGCCGCATGGTGAAACGGCCCTGGGCGCGCAGCATGCCTTCACGGCGCAGGCCGGCAAAGTCCCAGGTGAGTTTCCCATGCAGCGTCTCCTCAGGGTTCCAGGCCGCCGCGCCTGCGGGGAGGGTGTCCCAGACAAAGCTGACGGAGTTGGAAATGGAGAAGAGTTCCGGCTTGACCTTAGAGACGTAGTTCTCAAAGTCATCGCCCGAGGGCGCCGGGGTCTGGAAGTCGGCCTTGAGCCCGTCGTGAAGGGGGTGGAGCGCATGGCGCAACGGGTTGGCGGCGGAACCGGCGCCCACGGTGAAGCCAAAGACGGCTTCCGCGCCGAATGTTCCCCCGCCAGCGATCACCGGCTGGTCAACAGGGAGGCAGACGGCGCTGATGCGCATCACCTGATCCGCACCGGCGGGCAGGGGGGCGTTGCCGGAGTAAAGCGCAAGCGCGACCGTGCCGTCTCCCGCCTCGGCACCGGCGGCCACCACGCGCTGGAGCAGCCTCATGCTGCCGTCGGGGCCCACATGCAGCGGCAGGCGCAGCGTCATGTCGCCGCCAGCCGGGATCGCTTGGACAAGCTTGGCGTCATTGATCACCTGCGTCACCTTGTCGAGCCGCACGTTGGCCACCCAGAGACCGGCCGGCCAGGCGTTCGCGCCAGCGGCGTCGGCGTCCGAGACGGCGCTCAGCGGGATCGTGGTGCGGAAGTGCGACCCGCCGTCCACATCCTCCACGCGCAGCAGCCCGCCATAGCGTGTCCCGGCCGCGACGCCGGCGAATTGCTCCCGGTTCAGCGCCAGCAACAGTTCCCAGTTCTCTCCCGGCTGCAGGGACTTCTCCAGTTGCTCCGGCAGCGGCCGCCAGCCGGTGTTGGTCGTGGTGCCGGAGATGTCGCGGTAGAGCACGGCACAGCGGGGCGGGATATCAAATGCGTTGGCGGCCTCGCCGAACAGATAGGCGAGGCGCGCGCGCCGCGGCGTGGCGGCGTCGTTGCGGATGGCCATCTGCTGCAGCGTCGCATCACTTCCGAACGCCACGCCGTACTGGGGCGAAACGTGGAAAACGCCGCTCCAGTCAGCAGCCCGATCCGCCGTCATGGCCAGCACCTGGCCATTCGCGACAGGTGTTGCCGAGGGGAGGGGAGCGAACGCGGCGGCCTGCGAGTTCGTGCCGTACAAGCGATTGGCCTCCGGTGCGCCCAGCGGCAGCCCCGAGCAGTAGACCGCCAGATTCGGCGAGGCACCCGGCGTGACCGAGATGCCGATGTAGTTGTAAACGGCCGCGGGGCCCGTCGGATGCCAGGAATAGCGCAGCGCTTCCGGCGCGCCATAGAGCGTGGTGGTGAAGGTGTTGGTGGCGAAGCACAGCACCACGGCGTTGCCGGAAATGGCAAACACATCCGAGTCGCCCGGGAGCTGGCGGTGCCAGACCCTGACCGCCGGACTGGGCAAGCCCTCGGTGGAGCCTGTCGCGTCGAACTGCCTGGTGCGGGAGAAAGCAGCGGCGTCATAGACGCCCACGCTCTCCACCGGCCAGTCGGCGAAGAGCGCGTCCGCTTCCAGATCCGGTGAGATCGTAAAATGCACGGCGTTCCAGCCGCGCACGAGCTGGATCGTCTGGGCCATCTCCTGAGCGGAGACTGCGGTGTGGAACATACAGCACACACCCGCCAATAGCAATGTACGTCGGCAACGCTTCAAAAAGTGCATCACAGGACTCCAAGTGGTTAAAGACACACGCTCTCTGGACTCAACCGGGACTTACGGGAATCTATGAACAACAGGTAATGGAGGTAGATCACAGGGTTATCCTTTCCAATGCAGAAAAACGAAGAGGATAAACTAGGCAGTGTTCGTACCGGAATCTTACTCAAGTCACATCGAGTGTGACAAGCGCTTTCTTGTTTTACTTTTTATTTTTTTCACGGCCAATTAAGCGCATTCCTGATTATTTAGGCAGACGAAAGCCAAAGGAGTTTGCCATAATGGTGTCCATCAATCGGGAAGCGTGTGCGGATGCAGAGGCCAAGTTCCGGGTTGCGCTACCTGATGGTTAACTGGGAAACAAATCATGCAGACCACATCAGACAAACCCAACCGTCTCCTCTCGCTCGATATTTTGCGTGGTATCGACATCTTTATGCTCGCGGGGGGACACTTCATCCTGCGCGGGCTCACGAACCTCGGTGCGTTCGGCAAAGGCGAATTTGCTGACGCTATGCGCCGTCAACTCGCGCATGTGCCGTGGGAAGGGTTTGTCGCGTGGGATCTCGTGATGCCGCTGTTTCTTTTCATGGCGGGCATCGCCCTGCCGTTTTCGCTCGCGAAATACCAAACCTCTACCAAGACCTATCTCCGCATCTTGAGACGGGTCGTTTTGCTATGGATTCTCGGCATGATGGTTCAAGGACGGCTGTTGTCGCTCGACCCGAAAAAAATCTCTCTCTATTCCAACACGCTCCAGGCAATCGCGTCAGGTTACCTCGTGACCGCGCTCATTTTCATCAACATCAAGAACAACCGCTGGCGCGTTTTCGTTGCTGTGCTGTTGTTCGTGGTGTATTGGGCAGGCTTTACGTTTTTTGGTGATTTCACCCCCACGGGGAACTTTGCCGAAGCCATCGACCGTGCGGTCTTGGGGCGTTGGCGTGACGGCGTGACGTGGAAGGACGGCGTGTGGAGTTTTTCCCCTAAATATCACTACACATGGATCTGGAGTTCGATCGGCTTCGCGCTGACCACGCTCGCCGGAGCGTTTTCGGGCTTGATGTTAAAGGGTGAAGCGTGCGCCAAAAAGGCTTTGCGCCTCTTCCTTTTCGGTGTCGCGCTGATTGTTGCCGGCCTTCTGCTCTCGTTGCAGACGCCGATCATCAAGCCAATTTGGTCGGCCTCGATGGTGCTGTATTCGGGCGGGATTTGCGCCGTGCTGATGGCCCTCACCTATTGGTATATCGATGTCAAAGGCAAGGGCAAATGGCTTTACTGGTTCAAAATCTACGGCATGAACTCGATCTTCGCCTACGTGGTTTCGCATGTCATCTCGTTCCGCTCGGTTTCGGAGTCACTGTTCTTCGGCTTCGCGCGTTTCCTCGAAAAGCCCGGTTATGAATTCTTGCTGGGGGTTTCCAACGCCGCGATTCTGTTTGTGATGCTCGCGATGCTGTATCGGAAGAAGATTTTTATCCGCGTGTGAGATTACTAAACCGGCCACAAGTAGCATTGCACCTCTTGATAACACAGAGACGCGGAGACGCAGAGATTTTTACGGTGTAGCGGCGTGACCGTAAGTCTGATGAAAGAACTTGGTGCGGCGGCAAGCGATATTCCGCGCGACGCCGCTTTTTTTAAGGCACGAGTGCGGTAACAGGGTGGTGCGCAAAAGCGGTGCCGCGACCCGCGCGCAGCGCGGCTCTTGTCTCCAAATTTTCCCGCTACACTGTCGCTAACCGATTACCCCCCGCTCTTGACCTCGCACCGTGGGTGTGTCAGGATACGCGCTATGAAAACCTGCTTTGCGACGCGACGACGTTTCCTCCAACATTCAGGAGCCGCCGGACTGGCATTGGCCGCCGGTGTGCGGGCGGATACCCGCCCCCGGACATTGCGGCTGGGCGCACCGGCTTTCATCAAGACAGACGACCCGGTGGAACTGGCCCGCTGGCACCGGGACCGAGGATACGGCGCTGCCTATTGTCCCAATGTCCCCGTGACGGACACGGCACGCATCCGCGCGATCGAAACTGCCTTCCGCGAGGCAAATGTGGTGATCGCCGAAGTTGGACGCTGGTGCAACCTGACTGACCCCGATCCGGTGAAGCGGAAAAAGAACCTCGCCACCGTCACGGAGGGACTGGCGCTGGCCGATGCGGTCGGCGCGCGATGCTGCGTTGACATCGCGGGCTCCTTCAACCCGGATGTGTGGTACGGCCCCCACCCCGATAATTTCACGCCCGCCTTTTTCGATGCCGCCGTCGAAAACGCCCGGACGATCATCGACGCGGTCAAACCAAAGCGCGCGAAATTCGCATACGAGATGATGGGATGGTGCATGCCCGAGACGCCGGAACGCTACCTCGCGCTGCTCAAAGCAGTCGACCGCCCCAACTTCGCAGTTCATCTGGACCCCTGCAACCTCATTAACTCGCCGGAGAAGATCTACCGCAACACCGATCTGCTCAATGCCTGCTTTGACCTGCTGGGGCCGTGGATCGTGAGTTGCCACGCCAAGGATTTGACATGGGAGATCGAGATGAATGTCCACTTCCGGGAGGTGCGCCCCGGGACCGGCGTGCTCGATTATGCCACCTTCCTGCGGCGGCTCGCGGCGCTGCCGGAACCGCCGCCGTTGATGATCGAGCACCTGAAAGGCGCCGAGGAATACGCTGCGGCGGCGAAACACATCGTCGCCACCGGCTCATCACTCGGCATCGCCTTCGGGCCGTGACTGCGCGTCACTGCACCCATACGTGCCGGATGCGGGGGCCGTCGAACTCGCAGAGAAAAATGCCCTGCCACATGCCGAGTTGCAGGTTGCCGCTTGTCACGATGACCTGTACGGAAGAACCGACCAGCGAGGCTTTCATGTGCGCGGCGGTGTTTCCGCCGGCATGCTTGTAGGCCGCGTTCTCCCAAGGCGCGAGGGCCTCAAGTTGCATCAGGATGTCGCCTACCACATCCGGGTCCGCGTTCTCGTTGATGGTCACCGCGCAAGTCGTGTGAGGCGTGAAAACCGTTATGACACCATCGGTGATGCCTAAGGCCTGAACCGCCTCCTGGACTTGATCGGTGATGTTAATGCACTGACTGCGAGTGCTTGTTTGGACACCAAAACTTCTCATGGCCGCCTCCTTCGTTTACCTGACCGGTCATAGGTCAACTCCATTGGCCCCATTTTAGCTTCTCTGGCACCCTTCGGGCAAGATCAAAAAGACCTTTTGCGAATCTCCCCCCTTTGCGCTACACTGGATTCAACACTCATAGGCGGCGGCTCGCGTCCGGTGGTGCCGCCAGAACCGGAAACTCCGTAACTGATTTATGGACAACACTGCAATCCTTTCACGCGCCCGGCAAGTCCTCGATGTCGAGATCGAAGGGCTGCGCCGCGCACAGGCCGCGCTGGGCGAAGGCTTTGTCGCCACAGTGAACCTGATTCTCGAAACCCTCGGAAACGGCGGCAAGATCGTCGTGACCGGCGTCGGCAAAAACCTGCACATCGCAGAGAAACTCTCCGCCACGCTGGCCAGCACCGGATCGACCAGCGTGGTCATGAACCCGATCCAGGCGATGCACGGCGACCTTGGCATGATCGCTGAGCAGGACGTCCTGCTGGCCCTCAGTTTTTCGGGCGAGTCCGATGAAGTCATCAAGCTGATCCCGGCTGTGCGCCGCCTCGGCATCCGCGTGATCGGCATGGTGGGCAACCCCGACAGCACCCTCGCCCACCTGAGCGATGTCGTGCTCCACGTCTGTATCGGACAAGAAGCCTGCCCCTTCGGCATGGCACCGACCACCAGCACGACCGCCACGCTGGCGGTGGGCGACGCGCTCGCCATGGTGCTGATCGACGTCCGTCACTTCAACAAGGAACGCTACGCCCGCCTGCATCCCGCCGGTGCGATCGGCCGCGCACTGGTGCTGCGCGTGTGCGACATCATGCGCACCGGCGAACACATGGCGCGTGTGGTACTCTCCGCCACGGTCATGGACGGCATCATGGCCATGACCACCGCCAAGAGCGGTGCCGCGCTGGTCGCCCGCGCCGACGGACGGCTGGCCGGCATCTTCACGGACGGCGACCTGCGACGTCTGCTTTCTGAAGGGCAGGAAATCCTGCACCGCCCCATCGAAGCCGTCATGACGCAACGGCCGATCTCTGTGACGGACGACGCCTATGCGGTGGATGTGCTGCGCGTCTTTGAAAAGTATAAAATCGATGACCTGCCCGTGGTCAATGCAGACGGCCTACTGGTGGGCTACGTGGATATTCAGGATCTGCCGAAAATGAAGGTCATGTGAACCGTCAGCGCAAACTTCGCGTTTATACGGATCGGGGCTTTTGCAAAACCCGTTGCTTACGGACGTGGCACGGGCATCCTGCCCGTGTTTCATGGGCGGGACGCCCATGCCACGGGGGTTTTAAGAGCCTCGGATTAGTTGCCCTACGGCTCTGCAGGCGCAATAAAAAAAACAAGTTGTTTCACCACGAAGGTTACGAGGGTTTTTCGGGGGCAACGCGCTCCCGGACAAACTAATGCACTAATGCACTAATTAACTTGGGTTGCGGGTTCCGCCCGCATCACAACCCGAGGTTGTTATGGTTTTTCTCGCACAGAATGCTCCGGAGGCTCCTCAAGGCCTCTTTGACGCCGCTCTCGCTCTGTTCGACCGCGGCGGTCCCGTGATGTGGCCAATCCTGATCTGTTCGCTCATCGCTCTGGCAGTGGCCATCGAACGCCTCTTCGCCTTCTGGAAACACAACGTTGCGAACTTCTATTTCCGCAACCGCCACAAGGAGATACTCAGCCTGACGCGCGACGGCCGTTTTGACGAGGCACTTGCGATCGCCCGCGCGGCCGATTCGCCGATCTGTCGCATCTTCGGCAGTGCATTGGAGAACCGCGAAGCCGGTTTTCTGGAGACGCTCGAGGCCGCCTCGCAACTCGAACTGAACCGCCTGCGCCGCGGCTTCACCGTGCTTGATACCGCCATTACCGTGGCCCCGATGCTCGGCATCCTCGGCACAGTCACCGGCATTATCGACACTTTCAACGTGTTGAGCGCCGCAGGCATGGAGAACCCCACCGGCGCCACGGCCGGCATCGCCGAGGCGCTCATCACCACCGCCGCAGGCTTGATAGTGGCGATCTGCTGCCTCTTCCCGTTCAACTTCTTTGTGTCGCAACTCAAGCGCCGCACGACGGAACTCGAACAGGCTACCTACTGCTTTGAACTGGCCTACAACACCGGGATCGAAAAATCCGCCGCGTCCCCGCGATGACCACGACACCGAACCGCGCCCCCAAAGGAGAACACCATGCGACTGAAATCAGGGTATGAGGACCGTAAGGCCCGCATGGAGATGATTTCCCTGATGGATGTCATGTTCCTGATTCTCGTGGTCTTTGTCTATGCGGTCTTTTCGATGTCCGTGCACCGCGGTCTCAAGGTGGACCTGCCGTCAGCGGAAGGCCCCCTGCTCAAGGGCGAGAAGCTCGTCATCACGTTGTCGGCCGACGACACGCTGGCGCTGAACAAAGAGCCGATGCCGTTCGACGATCTGGTGCTCGCGACGATCACGCGCTGGCGCGAAAACCCCGTCCCGGTGCTCATCAGCGCCGATCGCGCCGCCACACTCGGTACCGGTATTGAACTGCTCGGCAAACTCAAGGACGGCGGCGTGGAACAGGTCACATTCCAAGTCAGCGGCGAGGCCCGTACGCCGACAGCCGACCGCGCCACCCCACCAAACGAATGACCCTTTCGTATGACCATCTCATCAGTTTCACGCTCTCGGTAGCCTTGCACCTTCTGGGCATGCTGCTGCTGGGCCGTGCCGCGATCCAGCGCGCCGAAGAATACGCCGACACCGCGCCCGAGTTGCAGATCACCTCAGTCCAACTGACCCTCTCGGAAATAGAAGCTACTGCGCCCGGCGCCCCCGCCGTACCTGCCCAACCAGAGGTGCCGCCACTCCCCGAACCGGAGCCTGAACCCAAGCCCGAACCTGAACCCGAGCCCGAACCTGAACCCGAGCCCGAGCCTGAACCCGAGCCCGAGCCTGAGCCGATACCCGAGCCAGAACCAGAGCCGGAGCCGGAACCCGAGCCGGTAATCGAACCGGAAGTCGAGCCGACACCCCTACCCGCACCCGAACCGCCGCTACCAGAGCCGCAACCAGAACCGCAACCGGAGTCGCCACCCGCCCCTCCCAAGCCGCAGCCCGCCCCTCCCGCGCCGCAACCGGTCACGACGGAACCCGAACCCACGCCGCCACCTCCGCCCTCTGTGGCAAGCGACGGCGCGGTCGGCGACGGCGGTGCCGCCGGACGTGTCGACGCGCAACCCTCGCTAGACCACGCGATCCGTCCGGTTTATCCGCTCAGTGCGCGACAGCGCGGTGAGGAAGGCACCGTGGTGTTAGACGTGAAGGTGGGCGCAAGCGGCCGCGCGAGCAGTGTCACGCTAGTCACTTCCAGCGGATTCCCCGCGCTGGATCGCGCCGCCGAGCGCGCCGCCGCCCGAGCGCGTTTCAATCCGGCCATGCACGGCGGCCGCCCCGTAGAATCGACCGCGCGTTTGACCCTCGTGTTCCGCCTGCGCGACCTGTAAGCGAGGCGAGGCTGGTCGGGACAATCGGTTGGTTCCTGATTTCAAGTTTTATGCATTACGTTGGGCGCTCCCCCTTGTCCTGTGAATCCGTTTGCGCGTCGCACATGAGGTTTGCTACCATTCGGTATGACTGCTAAACATGCTCCCGCGCGGTTCTGTCTGGAAGTTTCGCCGGCACCCTGCGTGCTCATTCTGTTCGGCGCCACGGGTGATCTTGCGCGCCGGAAACTGTTCCCCTCCCTGTTCCAACTCCACACGCGCGACCTGTTACACGCCACTTCCCGCATTGTAGGCTGTGGACGCACACGTCACGACCAAGAATCTTTCCGCGCTCTGGTCACCAAGGCCCTGCCGCCATCGATCTCGACCGACGAGCGTGATGCGTTTCTCGCACGCTTCAGTTATGTACGAACCGACGACACCGACCCCGACACCTTTACGCACCTCGGGCAACACCTCGCTGAGTTGGACCGAATCGAGACTCCGGTGCCGTTCAACCGGCTCTTCTATCTTGCCATTCCGCCCTCTTCTTACCGGCGGATCTTCGCGCGCCTCACCGCAGCAGGCTTGCTCGAAGAGTCGGACCATAACTCGGCATGGCGTCACCTGTTGCTGGAGAAGCCGTTCGGGACAGACTCCACCACGGCGACCGAGTTGGACGCTTTCTTGCAGCAGCATGCGCGTGAGGAGCAGATTTTCCGGATCGATCACTATCTGGGAAAAGAGACGGTTCAGAACATCCTGATCATGCGCTTCGCAAACATCCTTTTAGAGCCGGTCTGGAACCGCACCTATATCGACCATGTGCAGATCACGGTTGCGGAGGCGCTAGGCATCGAACACCGCGCCGGCTTCTACGAGCAATCAGGACTGTTGCGCGACATGTTTCAAAACCACTTGCTGGAGATGCTCGCACTGGTGGCGATGGAGCCGCCCGCCGAATTTTCAGCCGACGCAATCCACCGCGAAAAACTGGCGCTGATCCGCGCCATCCGCGCCTTCCCGTGCGACACGCTCGGCGACGTCATGGTGCGGGGACAGTACGCAGCGGCTGACGGCATGGCCGGGTACCGCGAAGAACCGGGGGTCGACCCGAACTCCACGATCGAAACCTTTGCCGCCACCAAGCTGTGGATCGATACGCCGCGCTGGCAGGGCGTGCCCTTCTACCTGCGCTCGGGCAAGCGTCTCACGAAAAGAATCAGCACCGTCACCTTGGTCTTCAAGCCCTCGCCGCACACCCTGTTCGGTGCCTGTGATCCCGACTCGCTGGTGCTCAACGTGCAACCGGATGAAGGCATGATCCTGAATTTACAGGCCAAGCTCCCGGGGCCCAAGCTATGCATGGGCGAACTGCCGCTCGCCTTCAAATACGCCGACCTCGGCGATGAGTTGGATGCCCCTGACGCCTATGCGCGGTTGCTCTTGGACGCCATGCTGCACGACCACACGCTCTTCGTCCGCAATGAGACGATCACGGCAGCCTGGCAACTTTTCACGCCGGTCCTTGAGACTTGGAGCGATCACCCGGAGCGTTGCCCGCTACACCCCTATGCCGCAGGCTCAGATGGCCCCGCAGCCGCCGCAGATCTTCTGGCCCGCGACAGTCGGGCGTGGCGTCCGCTTTAACGCGCCGCCGCGCTGAACACCTTGGTCTTAGCCTGACCGCCCTTCATCGGGAAGATACCGGCCATCTCCGGCGCGATCGCGAAGATCACGAGGTTCTCCTTGAAGTTTTTCGCGAAGAAGGGGTAATCCCCGACGATCTTCGCCTTGACCGCCTCATCCGTGCACAGTTCGGCGGTTCCCTTGTAGCGTAAATACGCGCTGCCGTCGGTCGCCGTACGTGCAATCTCGACTTTGGGGTTCTTTTGGATCTGCGCGTACATCTCCTTTTTTTTCGAGGTGACCAGCACCAGCTTGTTATCAATCACAAAGGTGTACTTGATCGGGCGGACGCGCGCACCATCCTGATCGCAGGTCGCGAGATAAAAGTGACCGGCTTTTTCCAGAAAGTCCGCCGCCTCCCGCAGAAACACATCCTGCTTGTCTGCGCTCTCCTTGATCAGCACATAGCTCTTGACCTCTTCGCTCTTGCCGGCCAATACTGCCAGCGCCACGACCATCATCATCCATGCTCGTTTCATTTTATCACTTGCCTCCTTGTACTTGCTGAACACTATCCTTCCAACTCCACCTTTTTCGCAATCGCCCGCGACACAAGAAAACGTGCCTCGCCGGCACAGATCACCAGTGAACGCTCGTGTTTGCGGTTGCGGAACATCCGCACGCGGACTCCGGGATAGAGTCCCATTTCGGCGGACTTGCGGTCATGGTTCACGCGGATGGTTCCGCATTCGCCATCCGTAAGATCCACGAGACAGCGCCCGATCGGCGATGTCGGCTGGAGATCCTCGTCACGATGGCTCATACGACCACCCGCTTTCCAACAGTTCGCATCAGGCCATACCCACACATCGCGGCGACGGTCACGCCGCCCACCCAGAGCATCGCGCGCAACGGCGCTTCCGCGAAGGTAGCAAACTGATAATACACCGTCGCCACCATCCATGCCAGCAACGTCTGGTAGGCCACTGCGAAAAGCATCCAGCGCCAGCCCGCCTCACGCGCCAACACGATCAACGTTGCCAGACACGGCGAATAGACCAGCACAAACAAGAGGTAGGCGAAAGCCGCAGCGCGGCTGTCGAAATGGTCGCGCAACGCATTGAGCAGGCCGCCGCCATGCACCGCGCGCTCCTGTTGCTCCGTGCATGCTTGCTGTGCTGCGCAGCCCGCCGCTACCACACCGCCGCCGGATTTGTAGGCGGCGACCAGTTGTTTGACGGCGTCCCTGAGCGCTTGACCGAGTTCGAACGGAGCATCGTCATGCGCGTCATCCTCATGCGCATAGAGCACCTCCAGCGTCCCCACAATCGCCTCCTTGGCCATCAGCCCCGCCAGCAGTCCGGCGGCGGCCGGCCAGTTTTCTTCCGACACGCCCATCGGCCGCAGCGTCACCGTCATCGCGCGTGCGGCAGACGTGCGCCATTCGGCGGCACGTTCCGCGTCGCCGCTCACCCGGTCAAGCAATGCATTGCCGAGGCTCAGCAACAGCGCGATCAGGACGATCACTTGGCCGGCGCGCGTGAGAAAACTTTTGAGATTGACCCACACATGCTCCAGACAGCCGCGCAGCGCGGGCACATGATACGGCGGCAGTTCCATCACGAAAGCCGCCGCCTCGCCCTTCAGCAAGGTACGATGCAGCACAAGACCCGATAAAATCGCGAGTATGCCGCCGATCAGATAGAGTGCGAAGATCACCAGATTGCCCGAACGCTGGAAAAAGGCCATCGCGAAAATCGCATAGACCGGCATCCGCGCGCCGCATGACATAAAGGGCGCGATCAGCATCGTCAGCACGCGAGCGCGCCGTTGCTCCAATGTGCGCGTCGCCATCAAGGCCGGTACCGTGCAGCCGAATCCGACCAGCAACGGGATGAACGCTTTGCCCGGCAGGCCGATGCCATTGAGAAAACGATCCATGATGAACGCCGCGCGCGCCATGTAACCCGATTCTTCCAGCAATGTCAGGCAGAAGAAGATCATGCAGATCGGCGGCATGAAGGTCGCGACCGTCGTCAAACCAGCACCGGCACCGTCGGCAAGCAGCGTGATTAAAATCTCCGGTGCGCCGCGCGCGGCCAGCCAGACCCGCGTCTGGTTGATCAGCAACGCGCTGCACACGCTGTCAAAAAAATCGACCAAGGGCTGCGTCAGCCGCACGGTGAGCCAGAAGACGATGAACATCACACCCAGAAATGCGGGGATGCCGACCGGACGGCTCAGCAGCACGCGGTCGGCCATATCGGAAAAACGCCGCCGCATCTCGTCCCGGCGGCACACCACGTCGCGCGCGAGCCCGCGGATAAAGCCCAGCCGCGCATCCATCACCGCAGTTTCCGGCCGCTGCCCGGTATGCCGCGTCAACCGCGCATTCTCTTCCTCCACGATCGCGTCGAACAGACCGCCCGTCAACTCGCGTGCGCACGGATCGCGTTCCAGTAGCTTGATCGCCAGCCACCGCGAATCCACACCCGCATCATCCGCCGCCACGATTAGGCATACCTGCAAGCGCTGCACCGAGGGCTCCGCCTCACCATACGCCACATGCGCCGCAGGCAGGCGGCGTTCGGACGCAACCTCCGCCACCGCCGCGCGCAACTCCTCCAGTCCCTCGCCGCGCGAAGCAACCATCGGCACGACCGGACAACCCAGATGCTGCGCCAGATGCCGCGCATCCACCTTGATCCCGTGCCGTTCAGCCACGTCCACCTGATTGAGCGCCACCACCAGTGGCACGCGCATATCCAGCAGTTGGGAGGTAAGATAAAGGCCGCGTTCGAGATTCGAAGCATCGACAATGTTGATGACCGCAGAAGGACGGTTACGAATCAGATAATCGCGGGCGACCCGCTCGTCCTCGGTATCCGGCGAAAAGGAATAGATGCCCGGCAGATCGGCAATGCGGTACGCACGACCATTGAGCGTAAAATTGGCATGCGCGCTCTCGACCGTCACGCCGGTCCAATTGCCCGTGCGCTCATGCGCCCCCGTGAGCAGATTGAACAGCGTGGTCTTGCCGGCGTTGGGATTGCCTACCAAAACGACGTTCAGAACGTCGTCCATATTCACTCCCCCCGCTCGCTTTTGTTAGACAAGGAAAACATGCCAGCAGAGTATACGGGGCACAGCCCTCCAAAAACAAGCGGATTCGACGGACAATCTGTAACCTTTTTTTGTAACCATTTTTTTTGTAACCGGTTGGTGACAGGGATGTACGAAAATCTTGCTCCCGACTGCGTACACACAAAACACGCGCTCGACTTGCATGCCCCCCTGTCACCAACCGATTACATTCAATACCATCATCCTCTTCTCTGTGAGAGCGGACGACAGGTGTTCGCTATTTGGCGAACCCTCTCACGCCTCTGACCTTGAGCTTGATTGAATAGACGCCTCTCTTGCCGCAAACATACAGGATGTTCTTGTCCGGCCCGCCGATGCAGCAGTTCCCGCACCAGAACTCCGGAATCCTGATGACGCCGAGCTTCTCGCCGTTCCGGTCCCACACGTTGATGTCTTCCGCCGTCATGTACAGTCGTCCGTCCGCATCGATCGTCATGCCGTCGGTTCCGAACCCTATGTCGCAGAAAAGACGCTTGTCCGAGAGACGTCCGTTCTCGCCGATGGAATACGCCCAGCATTTCTTACCGCGGTGGTCGGCCACGTAGAGCGTCTTGCCGTCCGGCGCTCCCGTGATGCCGTTCGGTTCCACGAGGTCGTCGGTCACGCGGATCACTTCACCGTTTGCGGTCACATAATAGACCTGCTTCGTGTCCATCGGCGGTTGCACGTATTTCGACCACTCCTTCCACCGATAGAAGGGATCGGTAAAATACCATCCCGATCCGTCAGGGCGCTCCCACACGTCGTTCGGCCCGTTGAAGTCCCGGCCGCCGAAGCCCTTGGCCAGCACCTTCCGGACCGTGCCGTCGCGATTCAGCAGTTGCAGTTCATTCTCGCCCATCGAGCAGGCCAGCAATGTTCCGTCTTTCCGGAACAGCATGCCGTTGACATGTCCTGCTGGTCTCTTGAAGAGCCTGACGCCGTCCGCCTCGTTCCAGCGCAGGATCTCGTCCGACATGAAATCGCTGAAGAACAGGTCTCCACTCACCGGATCAACCGTCGCGCCCTCGGCGGTCTTGAAAACGTCACCGAGCGTGCGCACGTACTCCCCTTCCTCGACAATCTCCCGCATCCGCTCGCCTTCGACGACGTATTGCCACACGTCGCCGCCCTTTACGCCGCGCCACGTCGCTGGCACGTCGCTCACCGCCAGCGCGCGAAAGAGGTCCGGACGCTCCCGATAGGCCCTCACGGCGGCTTCACAGACGTTTCCACTGGCTTCGAGATAGATTTTCTCTTTGCCGCCCGGCTGCGCCATGATCTGCTGCGCCCGTTCAAGGATCAGGGATTTCTGGTTCTCGATGTCGTTGCACGCTTTTCCGCGGCAGCCGGGATCCTTCGCGAAGATCCGTCGCCCGCCGCCCCATCGGACGGGTTCGACGAACTCCACGCCGTGAATCACCTCGCGAATGCCGTTCCCGCCAAAAGGCGCGGTCGGCTCGTGCCCAAGCAGGATGCGATACTTCGGATCTGCATAGCGTTCAAAAAAAGCCGCGCTTTCGGCCGCGTTTCCCGTTGATGCGGTCGGTATCTTCCGCACGAGGTTGTCCGGCGAATAGCAGGCGTCGCCGGCAATCACGTAAACCTGTCCGCACGCGAGCGGAATCTCGACGACCGAATGCCCCGAAGTGTGACCGCCGACCCGGCGCAGGATCATGCGTCCGCCGAAAAGCTCAAGCTGCTCGTCGAATGTCGTGACCGCGCGTCCATACAGCAGTTTCTTCGCACGTTCCGCCTCCTTCGCTTGAATGTAAACGCGCGCGTCGGGAAATGACGCAAGAGACCCGATGTGGTCGTCATGGTGATGCGTGATAAGGCAGTCGGTAATGGTTTCGGGCGCGATGCCGTTTTTCCTGAGCAATTCGTCGGGGCGGATGAAATGCTCGGCCGTTCGCCCGAGGAAGAAGAACTTATCGCACCCGACGTCGACGAGAATGCGGCGTTCGCCGAATTCAATGAAATGGAACAGGAGCGATATCGTCTGCAGCTTCTCCTTCGATCCGCCCGGAAAGATCATGTTCTCCGGCAGGTCGAACTCGCCATACTTGCAGGTCCAGAGGCGCGGTTTCGGCGCATCGTTCTCGCCGTGCGGCATGCCAAGGAGCGGATAAAGGCCGCTCAGCGAAACAAACAAAAACACAAGCACTGTTCTCATGGGACTCCCTAGGTTAAGTCATGTTGGGCCTTCGCCGCGTCTTTTGTCCATTCTACAGATCTCTTTTCGAAGCGATCACCGGATTTCGGAAAGATCGACCGTCGGCAGGTTGCAGGCGTCGAGCGAGACCTTGTGAACGAGCAGGTCGTGTTCGTAGAGCCCGGGCGGATTGGGAATTTCGCCGCGGATGATGCGCGCCAACTCCTGAAGCTGTCCCGCATAGCGATCCGTCGGCACCGGGAACGAAATGCGGTTGATGCCGGTGTGGTACCCCGCCGCCTTCGCCGCGCCGTTCACGACCTTCAAATACATTTTCACTTCGAGCTTGTCAACGCGGGCAAGACCTTCATTCAGCCCCGTCGTGTGCTTGACTGTCCTGAAGTCCTCGATCGGTTCGAGCGCCATCGACCCGTTGGTCCCGTCGATCCGAATGTGGCGGCACGGCTGCGTGCCGCGCGAGCAAACGCGGATCACGACGTTTGCACGCGGATATTCGAGAATTGTCAACGAATGCGTAAGCGCATCCTCCGGATCACCCGGCGCCGCCTTGAGAATCGAATACGTCTTCGCCGGCAACGCATCGTTGAAGATCGGCATCGCCCACTCGATCACGTGGCACGCGAGAAGGTAGGCCGTGCCCCCAGGGTAAAACGATGCGTATTCGGGATATTTCGGATAGCCGTAACTGTGATCGAGATCGGCTTCAACTGAGTAGATCTCCCCGAGCGCTCCCGACTTCGCGATTTCCACCATCTTGTTGATGGCCGCGTTGGAGCGGAACATGTAGCCGATTTGGAGCGGCACACCCAGACGTTCGCAGATGCGACTCATCTTCGCGAACCCGGCCTGATCCGTGCCGAGGGGCTTGTCCATGTGCATCGGGATTCCATGGCGCGCGATTTCGGTCGCGACACCGACCAGTTCCGAGTTGGAACACTCAATGACGATGAGGTCCGGCTTCACCTCGTCGAAAACCTGCTGCGGCGTGAAACACGGATAGTTGGTGTAGCCTTTCAACGACGGCTCAGCCATCCGCATCGCCGTCGAGGCGCGGTCATCCACCCAGCCGACCATCTCGAAGTCATTCGTGAGCTTCAGCACCGCATCCCACTTGCCGCGCGAATGGTTGTGAATGATTCCCCAATGGACGACCCGCGCCTTGCGGTTTCCGATTGGTTTCCATTGCTCCCCCACCGCCCTCTCGCAGACCACGCAGCCGGCCAACAACATCGCCGCCACGCCGAAAATTCCCTTCAGCCTGTTCGTGCTCATTTCATCCCCTCGCAAACGGATCCCAGCCCTTGCGATAGGCCTTCGTGACATTCTTGTCGGCTTCCGCATTGTTCGTCACATGGTGGCCGTCCCACTCCAGCACCGAGCCCTTTCCGGCCAATGACGAGATGTTGCCGAGGCAGACCGTCTTCGCGAGCGGAACCGAATACTCAAAATTGTCGTTCGCTTCGCGCCGTTCGCGGATCGCCTTGTAGAACTCGTAGAAGTGCATCGGCGTCACGCGGCGGTAGTTGAAGTCGTGCGGGCGGTCGACGCGCGGCATGCACCAGCCCGCCGAACGCGGCATGAAGCGATAGCCGCCGTGATGCGTGAACCAGAGATTCGCCTTCGTGCCGACGAAAAGGACCCCGTTCTTGTAGAACGGATCGTTCTCAAAGCCGTTTGCCTTCTCGACCTCGAGAACCTTCGGCGGGATGTTGAGATGCTCGCGCTTATGGGGCATGCCGAACTTGTTGACGAATTCCTTCGTGTAGGGCACGCCTTCGTTGAGTCCGTCCCACCAGTGCATCGTCACCTCGTGGCCGAACTTCGAGGTCGGATAGTGGAACTCGAACGCATCGCGGAAGCCCCAGGCGCCTTCAAGCGCGAACTGCGCGTCGTGACACGTCACGCGATCGGGATCCTTGAGGCCGAGCGCCCAGAACGCGACATCCATGATGTGCATGCCGAGGTTGCCGATCGACCCGTTGCCATAGCCGATCCAACTGTGCCAGCCGTGCGGATGCATGCCGTCCTGATCGGGAGTTTCTGGGTAGTAGTCGCAGATGGGCGAGCCGCCGCACCAGAGATCCCAGTCCATCCCCTTCGGCGGCGGAGCGGCCGCGGGACGCTGGTAGATGGAATTACAACGGTCGTCGTAGGCCCAGACTTCTTTCACCTCTCCGAGATTCCCCTCGGCGATGCGGTCGACACAGTACTTCATTGACGGGAAGGAGTGTCCGTACGTGCCGCACTGCGTCACGATACCTGGACGCTTACGCGCCTCGGCGAGGATAAGGTCGCATTCGGCCACTGTAAGACAGAGAGGCTTGTCGAGATAGACGTGGATGCCGCGGCGCAGCGCCATCACCGCCGGCAGCGTGTGCTGATGGTTCGGGGTTTCAACGACGATGGCATCGATCTCGTCACCCATCTGATCAAACATGTCCTGATAGGTGGAGAAGCGCCGCGCGGACGCGAAGTTCGCCTTGCCTGCGGCACTGCACGTCTTGGCGACGAGCTTTTCAAGAATGTCGAAACGGACCGGATCGGGATCGACGATCGCAACGAGATTTTCGCAGAGAACCCCGTCGATCATACATCCCGTCTGCAATCCGCATCCGATCAGCGCGACGCGGATTTTCGCGCCCTTGGCGATCTGGCGGTTGCGCGAGAGGCCGAAGCCTGCGCAACCGATGTTAAAGAGCGGCAAGGCCGAAGCCGCCGCGACGCCCTTCAGAAGATTCCGTCGATTGATAGTCATGTCTCCGCTCCTTTTGGCGTTCATGTTACCATTTTCTTTTCAGGTTTCAAGTTTCGCACTTGTTCGCGTTGTGAGGTACGGCGGGACGTCTCAGACTGCGAAGGGAATCCGGACACCAGACAGGTGCGGGGTGACTGAAAGTTGGATGTTGAGCGCTCAGTGTTCGGCGTTCCCACTATTTCACATTGAACGCGCCGTCCCGCCTTGTTATAGTGTAATCGATATTCGCGGGCCCATAGCTCAGTCGGTCAGAGCGGAGGACTCATAATCCTTTGGTCGCAGGTTCGAGCCCTGCTGGGCCCACCATCGTCCACCATCATACAGGGAGCGGCCATGACGGACCCCGGATGCGTTTTCTGTAAAATCATCGCCGGACAGATTCCGGCCTACGCGATCTATGAGGACGAGCACACGCTCGCTTTTCTGGATATCGCCCCCTTTGAAAAAGGGCACGCCCTGGTGGTCAGCAAACACCATGCTGCGTACTTTACCGACCTGCCCATCGCATCGCTTGGTGCAATGGGCCGGGCCGTGCAACATGTGGCTGCCCGGCTGCTAGAGAAGCTGCCGTGCGACGGCTTCAATCTGCTGCAAAACAACGGTGCGTGCGCCACACAGGTCGTGCCGCACGTCCACATCCATGTTGTTCCCCGCTGGAATGGCAAGCCCATCAACTGGATTCCGGGCGCGTACGCCAACCCGGAACAGGAACTCGCGGAGCTTCAACAGCGATTGACCGCGCCCTGACGTCCCCCTATCCTTCCGACCCACTCATGAATCCTTCGTTCCAAGAAACCGTCCGCGACATTTGCAAGAAGGACACGCGTTATCATCCCGATGCTTACGAATTTATCGTTGAAGCACTTGATGTGACCGTCAAAAAACTGAACAGATGCCAGTCGGGCCATCCCCGCCATGTCACCGGCCAAGAGTTGCTGGAGGGCATCAAGGAGTTTGCATTAGACGAATTCGGCCCCTTGGCCTTCACGGTCTTCTCCGAGTGGGGTATCCATACGACAGAGGATTTCGGCGAAATCGTTTTCAATCTGGTGGATGCGGGCCGCCTGGGCAAGACGGAGAGCGACAGCCGCGATGACTTTAAGCGAGTGTACGACTTCAACGACGTTTTCGTGAAACCGTATGAGCCGCGCGCGACGACCCCCGCTCCGCGCTCCTCCGCCCGTCGCCGCAAACGTGAAGCGTGATCCATCCATGTCCGTACCCGACCTCTCAATCCGACGTTTCCTGCTACCGCCCATGCACCGGGAAGGGCGGCGTTTTGTTTGGATCGCGGGGGTGTGTACCCTGCTGGCCACGCTGGCCTGGCCACCGCTTTTTTTCGTGGGCCTGCTCCTAACCTACGGCGTCTTTCTTTTTTTCAGAGACCCAGAGCGGATCACGCCTGACGATCCGCAGACGCTCTTCAGTCCCGCCGACGGCATCGTCTGCCTGTTGATGCAGGTGCCGATCCCATCTGTCCTCGAAGCGGGGGATCGCCCGGTCTGGCGCGTCAGCGTGTTTATGAGCGTGCTGGATGTCCATGTCAATCGGATGCCAATCGCTGGCTCCGTGGTGAAGAAGCACTATATTCCAGGTGCCTTTCTGAACGCCTCCTTGGACAAAGCCAGCGACAGCAATGAACGGATGCTTTACCTGACGCAGACCTCCGCCGGACAGACGCTCGCCTTCGTCCAGATTGCAGGGCTCATCGCACGCCGTATCGTCAGCTTTGCCCAAGAGGGCCAAACTCTGGCCACCGGCGAACGGTTCGGGCTAATCCGGTTCGGTAGCCGCGTGGACGTCTATCTGCCGCCCGGCGTCGAACCCTGTGTGCACGTCGGGCAAACCATGGTCGCGGGTGAAACGCCCATCGCGCGGCTCTAAACACTTTTCGGGAGTACTGTTATGGGGAAATTCAGATTCCGCAAAAAACGTAAACGCAAGCCGCGCATCCCGCGCGAAATCCCGATCCGTACGATGATCCCCAACCTGATCACGCTTCTGGCGGCCGCCAGCGGTATCACGTCGATCCGCTACAGTTGCCAAGAGCATTGGCGATCGGCCGTCGTCGCGATCCTCATTGCCTGCGTGCTGGACGGGCTCGACGGAAGTGTCGCCCGGATGCTGCGCGGCACCTCCAAGTTGGGCGCGCAATTGGACTCGCTCGCCGACTTCGTCAGCTTCGGCGTGGCGCCCGCCCTGTTGATGTATTTTTGGATCATGCAGGCCGTTCCGCCCGGAAGTTTCGCCCATGACCTTCGCGGCCTCTTCTGGGCGCTAGCCCTGTTCCACGCGATGTGCTGCGCGTTTCGCCTGGCCCGATTCAACGTCATGCTGGATGCTGGTCCTACACAACCGTATTGGAAACATTTTTTCATGGGACTGCCGGCCCCCGGCGGCGCGGGCATTTTAATAACGCCTGTCATCTGGCAACTGCATACCGAGAGTGCCGCCATCCAATCGCCATGGATGGGCTGCGCCATGCTGGCGATATGCGGCATTCTCATGGCGTGCCGTGCCCCGACTATTTCAGCCAAACATCTCCGCATTCCGGCCAAACGCATGGTGCCGGTTCTGCTCGCCGTCATCTTTGCCATCGGCATGTTGGTCTCGCAGTTCTGGCTGACACTGGGCGTGATCGGGCTCCTCTATCTCGCGTCGATCCCTGTGTGCGGCATCTGGTTCTTGCGGCTGCGCCGCCGTTATGAGGCCCAGCAGAAAGTGATAAGTAACACGTAAGAGGTAACCCTTTCACACACCGCGCGGATTGGGGTGAGCGTCCCCACGAGCCGCAGATCCATACCAACACGGTGGGGCGTCCCGGACCGCCGAAGAAGAGCTAGACGCCGACATGTACAGGGCGAACCGAAACGTCCCGCTCTACCTTGTCGTCCTGTGGAAAAAAAAACAGCACGCCACTTGCGCACCATTCACTCTCCCTACCGACGTCGAACGAATATGTTATCGTCAACAACCACCTGATGAACACAAATTGTCATACACAAGAACCCTAGTATGTCATGATCTTATTGTCTTGGACCGGATTTATGAAGAACCTGATATCGGTTCCAGCAGAAGACACTTGGAAGCCGTACACTTCTCGCTTCATCAGTGCGCACTGTGAAAGGCATACCAAGGGTGCATCACGTCGTTCCGAGCCGACGAACAAAGCGGTTTTTACGATCGTATTCCCTTGTTTGAGAGCCCATCTGGTCTTCTGAAAAAGGGGCGTATTGCTCTCAATGTTAACCGAGTCTTTCCTCATGGACGTTATCATTCCGAGAGCCCTAATGCTTTGTTGATAGCTGTAATAGAACGATCCAGCACTTCACATATTGTGCCCCCGCAGACATTCTCAAGCACGCCTTCCAGAAAAACATCTCTCACCAAGATTATTTCATCGGCGTAACCATCATCCATATCTTCTATAGGACACTGAAAACTTGGCTTAATGCGATAATGCTCCTTCCTCCATACCCTTGCCGATAGCGGCTTACCACTGACCGCTACATTGCGCACTATTTCCAACCTTAGCCGAATGTCGTCAGCATCATCAGTTCCGGCAGGTATGCTTGCCAAGTCGTAAACCGCAACAACTTCCGCTTCGATCTTGAGAGCCATAAAGCCTCCAATCACCGTTCCAGCAGACGGTAGACCGCCCCCAGACGGCACGCAAGCGCGGTGGCGCTGAGTGCGGTTTGCCCTTCGGCCCAGACCGCTTCATCGCCCGCCGTGCCGTGTGCCCACACCGCTGTCGCGGTGGCGGCTTCCGCACGCAGCCCCCGCACCCAGAGCGCGCCCACCATGCCGGCCAGCACGTCGCCCATGCCGCCGCAGGCCATGCCGGGGTTGCCGGTGCGGTTGAGCCGCGGCATACCGCCCGGTGTGCACACCAACGTTCCCGCGCCCTTGAGCACGACCGTCGCCTGATACCGTTCAGCCAAGCGCTGTACCGCACCGAGGCGGTCGGCCTGTACCGCCGCCGCTGTGATCCCCAGCAGTCGCGCGGCCTCGCCCGGATGCGGCGTCAACACACGTTCCTGCCCCTCGCGCGGCTGCCACGCCCCTTCAGCCTGCAATACGGCCAGTAGCGTCAGTGCGTCCGCATCCAACACCAGCCGATGCGGCACCGTGTCGAGCAGATGCGCGACCACGCCGCGCGCCTCTGCTGACGTGCCCAGCCCCGGCCCGGCCACCACGCCGTCAAACCGTGTGAAGCCACCGCCCCACTCCGCCAGCGCCGTGTTTGAAATCGCGCCGTTCGCCGTCGGCAGCAGATGCGCCATCGCTTCCGGCGTCCACGCCGCAGCAGCAGCGGCGCCGACCGCCGGCAACGCCAGCGTCACCAGCCCCGCCCCGCTGCGCAGTGCACCGAGCGCCGCCAGCACCGGCGCGTGCGCCAGTCCTTCCGAACCGCCGATCACACAGAGATGTCCGCTACTCCCCTTGTGCGCATCCCAGGCGCGCGACACGAATGTCCGTACCAACGTGGGCAACGCGATCAAGCGGCAGGGCTCATCCACCGCATCGCGGTCACACAGCTCATCCGGAATGCCGATATCCGCCACCGTCAAATGTCCGGTCCGCCACGCCTGAGCATCATTCAGGACACAACGCTTGGGGCGCGCGAAGGTCACCGTGACATCGGCGTGGACCGCCGAGCCGGGCGTTTCGCCAGTGTCGCCATTCATGCCGGAGGGAAGATCCACGGCGACCACAGTCGCATAGGGCCGCATACGGTTCATCCACAGGATCGCCTGTTCCGCCGCGCCGGTCGGTGCACCGCGGCAACCGGTACCCAGTACGCCATCGACGATCACGCTATTACGCACCACAGTGCCGGAACTGACAGCGATATCCTCTCGCCAACTCTCAGGCGAGGCTAGCACCACATACGGCACGCCGGCCGTGCGCATTTCGTCCCACGCCATACGCGCCGCACCCTTGAGTACTGCCGGCACGCAGGTCATAATCACCTGCACACGAAAGCCCTCTTCAAACAGACAGCGCGCCGCCACGCAGGCGTCGCCGCCGTTGTTGCCATGCCCGGCGACCAGCACCACGCTGCGCACGCCGCGCAATGTCGCCACACGGGCGGTCACACGCGCCAGCGCCGTACCGGCGCGAGTCATCAGCATCATCTCCGGGATGTGCGCTTCGGTGATGGCCGCGCGATCCGCCGCGCGCATCTGCTCGACGGTCAGGAAACGCATGTCTTCCCCCCGTCGCCATTGTTGGCTGTCTCACGCTTGAAGCGCGCGACAAGACGTTCAAACCGCTCCGCCGCGCGCCGCACGAACATGCGCTTCTCCATGTATCGTCCAGGGTAGAACGCCCCCTTGAAACCGGCCAGCACCAGACGCTTGAAGCCAGCGAGATCCAACGCGCAGACGTCACTCACCAAGGCCAGCTCGCGATTCAGGTCGGTGTGCGAAACCAAGGTGTTGTCGGTCGCGATGGCCACGGCCATACCGCGTTCGATCATGCGCTTGACGGGATGATTGCGGATATCGCCCGCTAATTCCGGGATCGTCTGCAAGTTACTGGTGGGGCAGACCTCGACAGTAATACGCATGGTGGCGATATACTCGGCCAGTTCGTCGGTATAGGCCGCTTTATCTTTGATGTCGCGCCCATACACACGACTATCATCGAAAACAAACGTACCGTGGCCGATACGCTCAGCGTGACAACGAACAATCGCGGCATAGATCGACTCCGGTCCGTACGCCTCACCGGCATGGACCGTCTTGCGCAAGAAATGGCGATGAGCCTCTTCGTAGGCCGCATCGTGGTGGCTCGCCGGATAGCCCGCTTCTTCGCCGGCCAGATCGAAACCGGTGACCGGCACACCGTGACGGTCGCGCGCGACCACCGCAGCATGAACCGCCTCGAGCGAGGCGGTCGAGACCAAGTTCTTATGCGCCATGCCGGGCAACAGATCCAGCAGGCTGTCGTAATATGCGCCCATGCCGCGCTTGAAATTGCGCATCGCGCAGCAGATGATCGCCCACTCGAACGGGATGTCCTCACCCTGCTGCATAGCGGGCGACGTACTGTGCTGACGTGCGGCGCGACCCAAACCATCGCCCACCGCCTTGAGCGCGCGCACGCAGGCCTCGCCGGTCGGCACCAGCAATTGCGGAGCGAAGCGGACTTCGATGTAGCGCACGCCTTGCGCGATCACGTCCTCGGCCAATTCGAAAGCCGCGCGTTCCATCGCCTCGAACGAGCGCAGCACGGCGCAGGTGTATTGGAAACCGGCAAGGTACTCGGGCAGGTCGCGATAGACCGGCTTGAACACCAGTTCGTTGAGCCCTTCAACCTCGTACGACGGTAGCGCGACCCCCTGCTCACGCGCCAGCTCAACAAGCGTGGCAGCGCGCATCGAACCGTCGAGATGGATGTGCAGGTCACTTTTTGGGACTGCCTGGATCAGTTCGCGCGCAATCATGAAACGTCTCCCTTCTTCACTTCACGCAGAGGCCGGTACCAGATCAGGGCGCCATTGACTGAGGAAGCAGACGGCGTAGCCCCTGAAAAAATAGGTGTACGGCAGCATGGCCACCGCGCCCAGATAGGGCAACATCAGCGGGATAAAACCGACGCAACAGGTCAACAGGCCTATGCCCAAAATGACAAAACCGGCAAAAAGCGAGCAGAGCATACCACAACAGAGATAACCCAGCACAGCAAAGGGATGTTGATTGAAGAGCGAGAAAACCGCCAGCCAAGCGCGTGAGGCAGAGACGCCATGCCAGTACATAACCGGCACAACAAAAGCCTTGGCCAGATGCGCGATCACCTGCACTGCAATGCTGAACAGCGCGGAGACCGTCACACAGACAACCGTCGGCTTGACCAGCGCCGCATGCCACTGGTAGCCGGCCGCGATATACGGGCGTACCACCATGCCATAACCGGCTACCATCGTGAGTATGAAGAGCAGGGCCGCAATCAGGAAGAAGTAGACGCGCCAAACAAACAACTCATGTCCTGAGGCACGCGAAGCCCACCAGCACTGGCTGATCGACGCATCCGGTCGATACCAGCGGTGCAGGAACATGAAATCACCACGCGAGCGTAGGCGACAGAAGAGCAGCGCCAGCGCCAAGACAACCAGCACGATCGAGGCGATGAGAGCCAGTTTTGGAGGGCTGGTCAGTACCGAAAGGCTATGACGCAACGCGCCGTCAATCTGCTCCTTGAATGACTCTGTCGATGCCGCACCGCCAGCCTGACTGAAATCGGGCACCGAACTCTGCGAGCCGATGTAGGCAATCCATGCGCAGAAACCGATACTGAACCAGCGCGTGATGTCGAACGCTCGGAAAAGTACCGCCCTCATGCGCTCAAACGCCTGCACGGCCGCAGAGAAACCGGAGGGCCGCGTGCCAACAAGGCCCGTCAGCGGAACATCGGAGAGCGGCGTGTGATCCGACGGAGGCGGCGCTTCCACGAACTGCGGCACGAAGAGCCCCGGCACCTCGCCTGCCGATCGCCACGAGTCACCGAAAGCCGGTTGCCACACCAAATCATACGGCTGCAAGGCCCCCGAAGCCGCACGTGCGCGCAGTTCATCGAAATCGACAGGCCCCTGCTGCATGCCCGCCTCGGCGTAGTACCAGATTTTTTCCATGTTAACCTCCCCTGCCCTTACTAATCCGGCCACAAATCGTCGAAACACTTCGTCCAAGACACTTCGTCGAGACACTTCGTCCAACACACTTCGTCAAGACACTTCGCCCAACACACTCGTCAAGACACTTCGTCCTACACGTCGAGACACTTCGTCGCTGGCGCAACCGACTAAGTGTGGGGACTAAGTGTAGACGACCAAGAGTGGGGATTAAGTGTGGCTCCGCGCACAGCGCGGAGGGAAAGCGGTGCCGCGACCCGCGCACAGCGCGGCTCTTGTCACCGCACTCCAAATTTTGCACACTTACCTGGGCGTTGAAAGTTGAGCGTTTTCTGAAACCGCCAAGCCCCCCCTGTTTTTCATGAAGTTTCATGTTTCATGGTTCCACATTTGTGGCCGGGTTGGTCATACACAGCGAACCGGTCAATGCTGCGACCGCGTTCATGCCGTGCCGACGCAGATACGCCTCGATGCCCTCCAGCACGCGTAGCGGCGTGGTCGGGTCAATGAAATTCGCAGTGCCCACCGCCACAGCCGATGCGCCTGCGATCAGAAATTCGATCGCCTCATCAGGGCCGACAATCCCGCCCATCGCCAACAGCGGCACACGGGCTACTTGGGCAGCCTCCCACACCAGCTTGACCGCGACAGGATGAATCGCGGGGCCGGAGAGCCCGCCGACCTTGTTCGCCAAAACCGGACGCCGCGTCTCGATGTCGATCACCATCGCCGGCAGCGTGTTGATCAAAGCCAGCGCATCGGCACCTGCCTCCTGCGCCGCACGCACAAACAGCCTGATGTCCGGCACGTTCGGCGCCAGCTTAGGCATCAGCGGCAAGCGCGTGGCACGGCGCACGGCCGCGACGAGCGACGCCACGGCCCGCGGATCAGTGCCGAAGGCGTTGCCGCCCTCCTTGACGTTCGGGCAGGAGATATTCAACTCCAAACCGGAAACGCCTTCCACCTCGCTCAGGCGGCGGGCGACCTCAGCATACTCTTCTTCACTGGTGCCCCAGATGTTGACGATCACCGGCACACCGGTGGTGCGCAGAAATGGCATGTAATCGCGGACGAAGCCCTCCACGCCGGGGCCTTGTAGCCCGATGGCGTTGACCATGCCGCCCGGCACCTCGACATGCCGTGGCAGCGGGTTGCCGGGCCACGGCTGCAAGCGGATCCCCTTGACCGTGATCGCACCCAGACGCGTCACATCAACCAGTTTGGCGTACTCCGCGCCATATCCAAAAGTGCCAGAGGCGACAGTCACCGGATTCTTCATCCGAATGCCGCCCAAATCGACACGCATATCCAAGTCGCTCATGCTCTTCACCACACGATTTCACGCGCCTCGAAAACCGGGCCGTCGCGGCAGACGCGTCCGATCCACTCCGTACCATCCTCACGCCGCAGCCGTTGCACACAGGCCAAGCAGGCACCGACCCCGCACACCATGTGCTTGTCCAACGACAACCAGCCGCGGCACCCCGCTTGGATGGCGCGTTCGCCGACTGCCCGCAACAGGCCGTCCGGACCGCAAGAAAACAACTCGGGCGTCGCCCCCGCCTCATGCAACCGCGCCAATTCGCGGTCCAGCGGCACCGTGACCAGACCGGTTTCGCCCAACGAGCCGTCCTCGGTCGCCACGCGCACGGTCCAGCCCAACCGCTCAAAAGCGGTCACCGCCAACACATCATCGGCAGAGCGTCCACCAATCAGCACCACGCCCTTGGTCGGCAAGCGCCCGGCCAGAAAGGCGAGCGGCGCGACCCCGTATCCGCCGGCCACCAACAACGGCTCGCCCCGCGGCTCAAGCGGAAAACCATTGCCGAGCGGACCGATCACCTGCACGGGATCGCCGGGGGCCAACCGGTTCATCTGGGAGGTGCCGCGGCCAACCGTCTTGTAGAGCAACTTGAGAGTCGTGCCCTCAGCGCCGAAGATGCTAAACGGACGGCGCAACGCGATCGGCTCCAGTCCGGGCACGCGCACATGCACAAACTGGCCGGGCCGCGCGGCTTCGGCCAGCCCCGGCGCCTCCATATCCAACGCCCAGTAGCCCGCCGTCAGCGGTGTCTGGCCTATCACACGGCATGTCACATCCTTCATCATTGAAGCGCTCCGTCTCACTGTTGCGCGCCTGCTCCCGGGGTCACCACGTCTCGCAGAGTCGGCGGCAGGGGCGGGCCTTGGGGTGCGATCTCGTTCTGGGCACTCACGAAGTCCGCACGCGCATGCACACGTTTGAGTTCCGCGTTGACGATCGCGGCGGTCTCCATCTGTCCCTCCTGCGTCAGCTTCTTCTGCAGCCCCTCCAACTTTTTGATATGCTTCAATGTGGTGTCGACCAGACTCTCGGCACGACTGCGGCGCAACTCCTCATTCACCAGCATGTACTTTTTCTGCAAGTCGGCGAGACCTGTCGGTTGCGACACCACATGGCGCGGCGTAATCGCGCGATCAGCTTCAAAGCGCATGGTCTCAGTGCGTGCGCTCTCCCATCCGCCGTAGTCACCCGCACGCTGGAAGGTATCCATCAACTCGGCAAGCGCCGCGACATACTTCTCCGGCCACTCAGCCAATTTTTGCGCGGACGCCCGCTCCACCTTGAGCAGGGCGGTCTCGAAGTCCGCGCGCATGTTCGCGAGTTCCTGCACGCGGTTCTCCATTGTGGCGGGGAGCAGCACTTGGGAAGACGTCTCGATATCAGTCAAACCGCCGGCGGAGGTTGCCACCACAGCTTCAGCGGCGAGATGATTCGGTGCGCTGCGCGCACGTCGGATCTCGGCATTCACGGTCGACGCGAGGTCCATCTGCCCTTGTTGCGTGTAGGCCGTCTGCATGTCGGTCAACTCATTGACGTATCGTTTGCAGAGCGAAACCAGCTTGCGACTGTGCAGCAACTTCTGGTCCGACAGCATCTGGCGGTATTTATCCTTGAGCAATGTCAGTTCGTAAAGATCGTTGTCGGACCGGTCATCCATCTGGCGTGACTCGTCGAACCGCTTGTACTCCCGTTGCGCCACCGCCCACCCTTCAAAGTCACCGGCCATGCGCCGACGCTCCATGAGCAGGTCCAGTTCGCGCAGATACTCGGCCGGCCACGCGCGCTGGAACACGGTCTGCGTGTTCTCGATTTCGGCAAGCTGCCGCGCATACTCAGTCTGTTTGGCTTTTAGCGCCTCGGGGATAGGCTGTTCCACGACCGGTGGAGTTTCGGACGGCGCACTTGCGACAAAGGCCGCGGCCAACGCTGTCGGCTCGGCCAACCAGAGCCGCGCGTAACGCTGCAACGACGGCGCAAGGATGCTGCGCTCGTAGGCCCAGAGCCCCGGACGGAAAACGATGCGTCCCCCCCGCCCGAAGACGCCCTTGGCGGCACGCACAGCGATCGGCAGGACCAGCAGGTAGAGCATCACAATGCCAACGACGGCGAACACGGTGACGCGGATATCCGACAAAAGATTGTGACGGCGGATCGCGCGACGGATGATCAATACATCCGGATGGTCAGGCGCAACCTCATGCAGCAGATCGGCACAGATCCGCGACGCGACCGACCACTCGCGGTTTTTGATCGCCTTGCGAGCACGCAACAGGTCACGTTTGAGCATCAGTTCGGGAAGCTGACGCCGCTCCTCCTCGAAGGCGTGCTTGTCTTCCGAAAGCTCCCGGTATTGATCAATGAAGGCGGCGGCGCGTTCGAAGTTTTCGGCGCGCAACTCTATCGGCACATGCTCCTTCAACTGCTCGCGCCTGCGGATGTTCTTCTCGGCCCGATCACGCAGGCGGCCCACTTCGGCGAGAAGCTCACGTCCCGAAGGACCGGCCGGCTCGAAACCATGCACGCGGCCAGCCATGGACACCACCCGCTCAAAGCGCTTCTGCTCGTCCGCCTCGCGCATCTTGTTGAGGTGGTGCAGGAGTGCTTCGTACGCACGCGCATCCGCCCCGCAGTTTCCGCAGTACTGCACGCCGACAAAGGTTTCGGCGTCGCATTCGGGACAGCTTTCCGAACCGTCCCAACCGCACTCCGCACAAAATTTGATCGTGAGCGGATTGACGGCATCGCACCACTTACAGCGCCAGGTGGTCTTGACCGTGGGGGTCTCGACGCGCGTCTTGGTCTGGATGTGATGCAGGGCTTCGTTAAAGGCAGCGGCGGACTGCCAACGCTGCTCGCGATCCGTAGCCAACGCCTTGACCACCACTTCGCGCAACGGCACCGGGACATCTTGCTCGCGGAAATAACGCGGATTCTGGCCGGTAATCACGAAATAGAGCAGCGCTCCCAAACCATAGACGTCGGCACGCTCATCCGAAACGCTGGCGTCAGACTCCTGCTCCGGCGCACCGTACCCCAGCGACAGTAGCTTCTCGCCCGGCACGGTGAGCTTGACCTCCTCCTTGTGCATCAGACGCGCCAGACCGAAATCCACGATCTTGGGTTCGTTGCTTTTGTCCAGCAGCACATTGCTCGGCTTGAGATCGCGGTGGATCACGCCGTTGGCATGAGCATAGGCGATCGCACGCCCGATTTTCAACATGACATCGACCGCTTCGTCAGACGAAAGCTGACCGTGTCGCGACACGTACTTCTCGAGCGTCAGAGGCGGATTCGGCTGCACCAAGCCGCCCGCACCGATCTCTTTCTGAACATCGGTCTGATCCGGGCCGGCCACATACTCCATAACGATGAACGGGCCGTCATCGTCCTCGCCCAAAGCGTAGATATGCACGATATGCACATGGCTGAGCGTGGCGACCGCCCGCGCCTCGTGCAGGAAACGTTGGCGCAGCGTGGGGATGGCCTGAGCCTGGCTGTTGAGACGCTTGATCGCCACAAAGCGTCCCAGACGGCGGTCGCGGGCAAGATAAACCACACCCATACCGCCATTGCCGATCCTGCTGCAAATCGTGTAATGATCAAACAACTGGTCGTTACGCGGCTCGTCAAACTTCGGCTCGGCGGTTGTTGTCCCGATCCGCACCGTCGGCGGTTCCTGAGATGACGCCGGAACAATCCGCTCGGTCGGCGGTCCTTCAGACGGAACCGACGTGAGCCGTTCGGTCGGCGGAATCTGAATTCTGGCTGTATTATCCTGCTGCACACACACTCCTAGGCCGCACGGCCATCAGCACCGAACCAGCGGGTACTAAGGCGAACGAACCATACCCTTAACAGTATACGCTTAGCCTCTGGCTCCGTCAAATCTGCGCACCGCCCTCACTCGATCATCACATCCGCGACCACGGGGAAGTGATCGGACGGATAAAGCTGGTTCTCTGAGTCGTCAAGCGTGGCATGGGAAAGAACGTGGATGCCGGCCGAAACGAAGATGTAGTCGATCGGCTGGCCTTCCGGACGCTCAACGTATTTGAAGCCGGAGAACGTCTTCACCGGCCCGGTATGAGGCGTCCGGGAGATGTCAAAGCTGTCGCGCAGGTTGGCGGTGGCGATTGCGTAAGGTCCGCCCGCCGCATGCGGATCTTTCGGCCCGGCGCGATTGAAGTCCGCCTGCACGGCCGCCACGTCGACGGGACGCTTTTCAGGTGTCGCATTCATATCACCGGTCAAGAACACCGGCCTGCCCTGCGCATAGCGCGCCATGCGCTCTAGAATCAGCTTCATGCCGTTACGCCGCGCATCCTTGCTGACATGGTCGAGATGGGTGTTGAAGGCCACAAAGGTCTTGCCGGTTTTCAGATCCTTCATGTCGGCCCACGTGCAGACGCGCGGACAAGCCGTCTTCCACGATCTTGATCCGGGCGCCTCGGGCGTCTCGGAGAGCCAGAAGGTACCGCTCTTTCTTACTTCGAAGCGGTTCTTTTTGTAGAAGATGCACGAAAACTCTCCGCGCCGTTTGCCATCATCGCGACCGACTCCGACGTACGTCCACGATGTACCCAAACGGGCCAACATATCGTCGATCTGATTGGCCTGCGCTTCCTGCAAACCGACCAGATCAAACCCTCGCTTGGTGATCAGCGCGCACACGCGGTCCACACGGCAAGTCCAAGAGTTCGGCGGCCTGTCCGCCGGTCTCTCCACGCTGGCGCCGGCCAGCCGGATGTTGAACGTCGCGATACGGAACGGCTCCGTTTGCACTGCCGCCTTCGGCGCGAGCGGTGCATAAAGCCCTGTCGTTCCTGTGGCGCGCGCGGCGTATTTCTGCCAGAGCGCCGCATCATGCAGCACGGGCATGAAGACACCGCCCACCACCGAACGCGCGCGGAAATGGCAGTGCTTGGCACTGTCCGTCTGGTACCAGTCGCTGAACGGAACGCGATCCGGCGTTTCGTTCAGAAAAGCATAGAGCGGCGCGATCAGCGCATCGAAACCTTCCCGCCGGCCGGTCAGCATCGCGGCCCAGACCTGCCAGTCGGCCTTGGTCCAGAGCTTGCGGCTGTCGAGCGGCAAACCATACTTCTGCAGCGCCGTGCGGTAGAAAGCCGTTTCGGTTTGCGCCACTTCCGCCGGAAACAGATTGAAGCCCAGCAGCCGGTCCCAGACCAGATTGTACTTCATCGACCAAGTGTCCGGCTGATCAAAGGCCAGCCGGTACGCGCCGCCACGGCCCCCTCCAGCCGCCTTGATCCACTTCGGCACCATCGTCTTGGTCAGTTCCGTGAAACGCTCAGCCGTGGCGGTGTCCCCGTTGAGCGCCGCCATCTTGCCATAACACGCCAGCCCCATGATCGCTTTGATCGAGAGGTTGGCGTTGTGCGCCAGATGCCCGGCGAAATCATCGGTGCAAAGCTGGTTATCGGGATCAAATCCCTTGGTCGCCAGATACTCGGCCCAGCGCGTGACGGTCGGCCACCACTGCGCGGCAAAGGCGGCACTGTTCTCAAGGTGCGAGAGCACGCCAAGGCAGATCAGCATGTTGCCGCACTCTTCGACCGGCATCTGATTCTTCTCGCTCTGCTCGCCGCCACCGTAACGCTGGCCGTTGCCCAGCGGATATTGACCGATATCGTGCGGCGCGAAGTCAAACGGCCAGCGCGCGTCCGAGGCGTAGAGCAGGATCGGGGCAAGCGTGGCGCGCACCAGCGTGGGGCTCAGCAATGCAAGGTGCGGTAGTTGCGGATAGAAAACATCAACCGTCCCCATGCAGCCGTTACTGGCGTTCTCCTTTGAAAAGTAGAGCGGCTGGCCGTTCGGATCGGCAACCAGCTTGCAGGCGGCGAACGACTGACGGTAAGCCAGTGCCGCCAGGGCGGCATACTTCTCGCCGCCGATGCGCGTGAGATCGGCCATCAGTTCCGCATCGAAAGCCGCCATGCGCGTGTCAAGTGCCGCGTAGTCACGTTCCGCCGCCGCCAGCATCTCAGTGAACGCCAGCCCGTGCCGCCGCCACCACGCTTTGAGCGGACGGTTGAAGAACATCACCGAATCGACATCGTCATACGCCAGCAACAGATGGGTCTCGGCTGTCGCCGTCGCACCGAAGTCACGCGTGAACACCAGCGCCGGATGCGTTTCGCGCGCAGCGATGCGCCCGCCCGCAGGCGCGGCGAGCCAGAAGTATCCCCAATCGATCCGGATGCGGTCGCCCGAACGCCCCAGCACCGGCTGGGTGTCGCGCCCCATGCTCCGGGCATCGAGCCCGTCAATCTGCGCCTCGCCAAAGACGACACGCTGGGTATCGTCGCCCACCGCGATGGCGGCCGCCACATCGACCTCGAACTGAAACGCGCGCGGCTGTCCGTCACGCGCCTTCGCCTTGAGCGTAACATACGTGACCGGACGCGAAAAGACATCCAGGTTATCCGTCAGCAGCGGCGTGGCGAACACCAGTTCCGCATCGACCGCGCCATCCGAAAAGGTAGCGACCGTACGCAGCGGCCAGACCGTGACACCGGTCTGCGGCAACGCAGGCGCGTCAGCAGGTTCGGTGCCCAAAAGACGATACGCCTTGCCGTCCACACGCAACACAGCATTGATCGGCTGTCGCGCACCCGACCAGTGCTCCGTCGGCGCGTCGGTCAGCTTATTCGCCGGCGACCAGACCGAAAAGAACGGGTCCACCGTCACCAGCGGCACGGACGGCGGTCGCAACGTCTGCGCCCCAACCACCAACACGATCCCCATCCATGCCGCAAAACAGCGCAACACCCTTCGAGTCATGACATCGATCCTTCCTTTGATTTCACCAACCGGCCGCCGCCGTCTTCTCCCGTCTATCAACGGTCAACGGACGCACGACTCCTCCGGTATTAAAATCAGAGCCTAGTTTGGCATGCAGCCGAGATATCGGCAAGGAGAAGTTCGTTAGTTCATGGTTCATTAGTGCATGAGTGCATGAGTGTCACGCCATCGAAATCGGGATCGCTATCGAAATCGGGATCGATTATTGCGACCACTCAGTGGCTCGCAATCTTGAGAGTAAAAACACCGCTCGGTTGTTTCACGCGAAGGCGCGAAGACGCGAAGGTTGGAGGGCGAGTGTCCTCACGAGCCGTTGGGGCGCGGCACTGGAGTGTCCTCACGAGCCGCGCCACTTGAAAGTTGAGCGTTTTTTCCGCGCACTGCGCGGAGCCTAGCGGCGTGAAACGCCGCCGGGCAAGCAGACGCTTGCCCCTTCTCCCGGCGCTTTGCAAGCCCGATGCCAAGAGCCGGAGGGCTACTGCCGGGTGGCACGCAAAAATGGTGCTATTGTCCGGGTGCAAAACAGAACACCTTTTTGTCCTTCATAAGTGAAACTGTGACCGAACAATGGGCACCGATGCGCAACGAACTTGAGTCGAAAAACACGGAAACCGAACGGTTGGTGTGCGAAACAACCTCAACACCGAAATCATCGTAAAAGCTATGTGTTTGCAAATAGGCGAACAGGGCTGCGGAGCCGATATACTCCGTGCCAGTACTCTTTCCCTCATTCTCGAACCGCCTTAACTCTTTCACCCTCATACTGTTTCCACAGAAATCATCTTTAGAAAAAAACGCTTCAGCCATCACCCCCACCCGGTCCGATATTGAGACCTTGCTTCGTCCATCTTTTTGATGAACATAACTGACACGGAACTTACAAGGCAACGATCTTTGCGCTGAAAAGTAATTCAGCGCCAAAATTATCTGTTCCACCTTTTCTGGATTCCCCATATTTTTTGAGTTAGCCTTGCAATAGCTGCTTTCAAATCCGATACAACAAGCGACAACAGAACCCAATAAAATGACGGGGATAAGCCTAACATTCATACTGCCACCTATCTCTTTCCATTAATGACTGCGTTTTTTGTCTTTTCCCTTGCTTCGATAAGAATTCGGGCAAGCCTCCCTATCCCTGTTAGTACGCAAAAGAAAGACGCTATTCCCACCAACAGACTGAAAACGTCCCAAACCCAAACGTTTGTCATATAGTCAAACAGTGTTCCTGTTTCTCCGCCAACAAAAGCGAGATCCTTCGTATTCAGCCATCCCGCTTTCGCCAATTCATTTCGCAGATGAAAAAAGCCAAGAGAGACCAATGGCGGCACAAAAATCAGTGAAATTGACGTGCTTTTTTTCCAAAACATCGTATCTTCCCGTCACATGATTACGATCAGAAGATGTTGTTTGCAACACTGCTTCTCCAATCGGATCCCGATCAACCCCACCACTCAACTACTCCCAGTTTTTAGTGTGCCTCATACTTTTTGAGCTTTTTAAAGCCTCCGAAATTTCTCTAACAAAAGTCTCGCTCTGATATGTGCGGTTTGATGTGGTTTTGCCCTCATCCGAGGGGTTAAACAAATAAAAATCCGTACCTTTTCGATAGCCGGATTCTTGTGCCACCACTGTGAACTTGTAGTCAACAATATGAGAAATCGCAAGGACATTAGATGAAGCGTCTACGAAAACTTGATAAGAAAGCACGCCGGAAAATGGATAGCCCGTATCATCCGTTGTTTCACTGTTTATTTCTTTGTAGAGGCGATTTACTGTTTCGCGGTTGGTAATTACCGTCAAGGGGATTAAACGGCTCTCTCCGAATGGCTCAATCTCATCGCAAACGACAACAAGCGAGACGCGCTTGGTTGGGTCTCCACCCCGAGAGAAAGGTGCTCCTTGCTCAGCTAAAACAATTTGTTTGAATACGCAAAGGCACAACAATAATTTTGGGGCAATCCTTAACATCGAGGTATACTCCTCTTTTTTCCGCAATACGGGCGCAGTCGACCGATACAAGGCTTTGTCGGTTTTCAACCGCACCGCCATCCTTCCGGTGGCACCTCGGTTGCCTTACCATGACAGCACATTACCACACCGCGAAACCGTTCCGCAACCCTCGAATGTCTATGCCAAATTACGCCCCGCAACCCGCTTTGTTGACCATCTTTTGTTAAACAACTTGCTGTCATACGGTTGCGTCCGATTGAAGTCGCATCTAATTGAAAAGTATCAATTGAAAAGTGCGGCTGATGATGTTAAGGTGGCCCCATCTGTCTGAGTTGGACTGTTTGGGTCTGTGTGTCTGGAGAACAGACGGCGATTACTGACTGTGGTCACGCGATCTGAACAGTGGCGGCGTTTGATCCCAAGGTCTATGGGGTCTGAGGATGGCCGTTGATGTGGGCTACGCTATGGATGATATCGCTCAAGTGTTGCTTCCTAAATTTAAAAAGGAGGCCTTAAAGGAAGGATTCAGAGTTTTTGTTCTGGGACCCTCTTGTCGTTCAGACGAGGATGTCCCACAACCAAAAAATGTGATTAATACCGATGGAGACATTGTACCTCATGCAAAATACCTACGCGCTCGCATCAAGAGGGAGCTAGAGCATCGCGGTTTTACCGTTGACTTTGGCGAGACGTATGGGATCTTGGAGGCGTGGCGAACGGCCCATGAGGGGGGGAACCTTGCTTCGTTTGAGATGGATCATGCGGAGGATCACTGTAGAGCCATCGTCATTATTCCCGCGAGTGTGGGCTCAATTTGTGAACTCGCTTTGTTTGCGCCAGAAAGGCATTTGTCTGAAAAGACGGTGGCCATTATTCACAAGAAATACGAGAACGACAAGAGTTTTTTCGTCGATGGAATTGTCAAATTGCTTGATGATGAAAAAGGTAAAGTGAGATTTGTTGATTATGGAGAACATGACAAATGCGTTGAAGCCGCTTTGAAGTTTGTAAACTCTGAATGGGAGAGTTTCTATCGACGATTTAGGGAGTATCTTAGGGCTAAACAATGGGAGCAGAATAATGCAAAGATTATCGAGGCAGGACAGCCAGAAGTTGGAACCATCTGAGATTTTATTGTTGGTTACTGCGCAAATCGAGCAACCGGTCAAGAAGGGCGTGATTCGTACGCTCTTGGCGAAGAGCCCTTACTTTGGTCTGGTTTCCGAGTCGGATTTCAACAGAGCTTTCAACAAACTTGAGCATGCTCAGTATTTGTGGCGGACCGCTGACAACTCTTATGTTGTTACCCCCAAGGCAGAGCCCCTAATTCGGACTGCGCTCAAACACAAGCAACGGGATAAGATTAGGCTTTTAACGTTGAACAAAAGAAGGTATAAATGATGTCGAGAAATGGGTACATGGACTCTTTGAGTCCCCGGGTGAACAGACGGGTTTTGTTGGCGTTTCGCCATCACTTCATTTGTTCTGGACAAGTAAGCGCTGCGGATGGCCTTTGGAGCCTCCGCAGCCTTGCGGAGGCTCCAAAGGCCATCCGCAGCAAGGTAAGGTTTTCCCCTTAGCATGAACGTGTACCCATTTCTCTTTCCTTTTCTGACACAAGAACGTTGGATGACCTATTGCCAACATTGCTTGGGTTGGACAGAGGACGATTGCATAATAGCGCAGGGGCACCTATCTCGTAACAGGATACCCCTAATTAGAGGCAATGAAATTGCTTTCTATTTAGGCGTTTCCTTGGAGTTGGTTGATGAATTAGCAAAGTGTCCAGAGGCCTACTATCGGCGGTTTTCTGTCAAGAAAAGAGCCGGTGGTGAGCGCATTATTACCGCTCCAAGGGTTTTTCTTAAAACAATACAGCGCTATATTCTAGACTGTATTTTGGCACCCGTAGACGTACATGATGCGGCTGTTGGGTTTGTGAGAGGAAGAAGTCCAAGGCATGGAGCTTTGCGACACGTGGGGCGTCGCTTCTTGTGGAATATCGACCTTAAAGACTTCTTCCCTTCCATTAACAAAACCCAAGTAGAGAATGTGTTCGCTTCTCTTGGTTATCCGTCACAGGCAGTGCAGGTCTTGAGCGGTCTGTGTTGCTTAAATGGTAGTCTGCCACAGGGAGCACCTACTAGCCCTGCGATTGCGAACTTGGTCTTTCGCGAATGTGACATGAAAATTGCGGCGATCTGTGCTTCCCAAAATGTTGTTTACACCCGATATGCCGACGATTTGAGCTTCTCATGCGATACGCCTGTCACACTAGAATTCAGGAGTGACGTTGAGGCATTGGTGGAAAGTAGAGGTTTCAGGTTGAACAGAGGAAAGACTCGATTGATGGGGCCCAAATGTAGAAGGGAAGTCACTGGACTCACTGTTAATGAAAAGGTGAGCGTGCCTCGGAAGAAGAGACGTGAAGTCCGCGCGTTGTTTCACAAACTAGGCAATAGTCCTTTAACCTCTGGTGAAATGCAGCGTCTGCGTGGCAAGGCAACGTGGATTTCAATGTATCATCCTGATGAAGGGCAGCGTTATTTAGCTCAACTGAGCAGAATTGAGATTCAGGACGAGCCCCAGAATCAATGAATCGATGTGACGTCAATTTTTGCACATTGCACGTCAGGCCGTTCCTTTCGCGTGGTTCACCTTGAACTCTCGCTCCAATTTCCGCTTGAGTCTTGAGACCCTCCCCATGCGTACTACCGCCTTGGCAACGTCTATTTGTCAAATGGTAGACGATTACGATCCTTTTACCTAGTTTAGTTTCAATCAATGTAAAACCCTCTTCTTTTGGCATGCGTCGTCTTCTGTGATCTCGACGCGCAGGTAGACGAGGCCGTTGTTGAGGATCAGGGCGTCGCCGCTGACGCCGGGGCACTACCGTTGAAGTCGAGGTAGGGCGGGTTGATGTTGAACGCCCTGTCGAAGGGTATAGGGATCGTAGTTTGTCATTAGACAAGTAGCCTTATTACCTCTTACCTCTTACTTATTACCTCGTTCACCAATCGATACTCGGTGCTGCGTCCGCCGGATGGGCCGCGGACGAGAACGCCGCAGGCGATGAGCGCGTTGATGTCGCGCAAGGCGGTATCGGTGGAGCAGGCGTTCATCTTGGCGTATTTGGAAGCGGTGAAGGGACCTTCGAAGCCGTCGAGCAGGCGGCTGACGGCCTTACGCTGACGCGGATTGGCAGGCAGAGCGTTAAGGATCTCCATGAGACGCGCCTTGTGCAGCACGGTGGCGAGGGTGGTTTCGGCACGATCCAGTACCCGCGCCAAACACCCGATGAACCACCGCAGCCACGGGGTAACGTCCAGCCCGCCGCGCTGGCTTTTTTCCAGCATGTCGTAGTAGTCGCGCCGTTCGGTTTCGATCTGCGCGGACATGCTGTAGAAGCGCTGCGGACTGCCGTCGGAACGGGCCAGCGCCATCTCTGCGACCGCGCGCGCGAGACGCCCATTGCCGTCGTCGAACGGATGGATCGTGACAAAGCGGAAGTGCGCCAGCCCCGCGTGCAGGATGGGATCGGTGACGGGGGGCGCATCGAACCACGTCAAGAAATCGCGCATTTCTTGAGGGACACGCCGTGCGTCGGGGGCTTCGAAATGCACGGTCTCCCGCCCCATCGGCCCGGAAACCACCCGCATGGGCGCGGTGCCGGGTTTACGCCACGCTCCGACCGTGATGCGCCCGAATGCGTTGCGGCCTGTCGGGAACAATGCGGCATGCCAGCCGAAAAGCCGTTCGGTCGTGAGCGGCTTCATGAAATTGCGCGTGGCATCCAACATCAATTCGGCGAGGCCGTCAATCCTGTCAGTGGAAGGCACGATGCCGCCGATATCGAGTCCCAGACGACGGGCCAGCGAAGAGCGTACCTGACGATCATCCAGCCGTTCACCTTCAATGGCTGATGAACGAACCAGTTCCTCAGTCAGCACGGTCAATTCGGCCTCGCCATCCAGCGGGAAGCCCAATGTGGCCATCCGCCCCAACAGCCGGCCTTGCTCAAAACGGACAGCGGCAAGGGGCTCCGCCAAAGCGGCGGCGTCCCAGCGCAACCCAGGCCAGCCTTTCAGCAGGTGGATGTACGTTTTTTTCATGGCGACAGTTTAGCAAACGGAAGCGGTAGCGTCCACCATTCGCCGCATAAAATGCGGTGATTAGTGCGGCATTCACCGCATGAGCCAAAAGAGGGACAAAGTGGCGGCATGGCCGCCGCCGGGCAAGTAACACTTGCCCCTCCCGGCGCTTCGCGGGGAAAACTCAATCGTTAGAGGCCCATGCTGCAGGCGTGGCACGGGCATCTTGCCAATGTTTCATGCAGTTAGCGCTTTGCAACACTTATCAGAGGTGCCTCTTGGTGTTACCTTGGCGTTTTCCTTGGCGGTTAGCTCAAGTGGCTCGCAGGAAGCCGATACCGTTGTTGACCCGGCGAGCGGTGCCGTGGTATCATCCGAACCGATATGAATTGTTAATCGGGCGATTTATTGAGGAGGAATGGATTGATGAAGAGACGCGATTTTCTGACGTCTTCGGCGGTAGCCGGGGCTGCTGCAATGTGCAGTGCGCCACGTACCGCTGCGGCTCAGGCGAGTGGAGGCAGCGGAATGCCAAAGTTGACGCCGCCGGAAAAACCGGCCGAATTGAACCTGTGCCTGCAATGGGGAGCGATCCCGGGCGGCGAGATGAAAGAGAAGCTGGACTTCCTTGAGGCGAACGGCTTCTCGGCGGTCGAGATTCCTTCGGGCGACTGGCCGATCAAGAATTGTGACGCATTGCTTGATGCGATGAAGGGGCGCAAGCTGTTCATCGCCACAGCCTGTGGACCGAGCAATTTTGCGTATGCGGAGCCGGAGAAGCGTGAAGCCGAAGTGCAGAAGTTCCTGCCGGTGATCGAGGCACTCGGCAAGATGAAGTCGGTGGGCTTGATCATCTGCCCGGCGCGCGGCAAGCTGAGCGAGCCGGGGTGGTTGACCGCCAAGGAACTGCGCAAGGATTTTGTCGAGAACACCGGCAAACGGCTGGCGGAACACGCGCACAAGCACGGCACGTCGATCGTGCTGGAGCCGTTGCGGCGCAACGAAACCCCCTTCCTGCGGCAGGTGGCGGACGGTGCGCGTATCGCAGCGGATATCGGTCCGGGCGCGACGGTCATGGGCGATTTCTGGCACATGGAACTGGAAGAAACCAGCTTCATGGGCGCCTTTATCTGCGGCGGCAAACTGTTGACGCATGTGCATATCGCGGGGCTGAAAGAGCGTATCATCCCCGGCGTGCACCGCGATGCCGACAACTATGTGGACGGCTTCAAGGGGCTCAAACTCATCGGCTACCGCGGCGCGGTCAGCTTTGAAGGCGGCTGGCCCAAGAATCCTGAGGATCCCAAGAAGGGGTTGCCGCAGGAGGAGCGAATCCGGTTGATCCGCAACATGGTCACGTTGCTGCGCGAGCAGTGGGCGATGGCGTGAAGAAGTTTGTTAGTTCATTAGTTAATTAGTGCATTAGTGAGTTAGTGAGTTAGTAGGAGAGAGAGATGCAAAACCGTAGAGAGTTCATTAAGAGTTCGGGTGTGTTCGCGGCGATGATGGCGGCGGCACCGACCATTTCAATCGCGCAGAATGCGCCGCGTGTGTTCAAAGTCGGCATGATCGGCGCGGGCGGCCGTTGCGTAGGCGCAATGGCACAGATCATCGAGGCGGCCAAGAGCCTCGGCCATGACGCTAAACTAGTGGCGGTCTGCGACTTCTTTGAAGATCGCGCCAAGAACGCCGCGAAGAAGTTCGGTTGCGACGAGAAGAACGCCTTCTGGGATGCGAACAGCTATAAGAAGGTCGTGGCCTCTGACTGCGAAATTATCGTGACAGCCACGCCGCCGAATTTCCGTCCGGTTCACGTTGAAGCGGCGATCAAGGCCGGCAAGCACGTCTTCGCGGAGAAGCCGGTGGCGGTCGATGGACCGGGCGTACGCCAGTTCCTGGCGGCGGCCAAGCTGGCCAAGGAGAAGAACCTCGCACTGGTGGCCGGCACGCAGCGTCGCCACCAGAAGGGCTATCTGTTGCAGGCGCTGGCGTTGCAACAGGGCAAGGTCGGCCAGATACTGGGCGGCGCGGTGTACTGGAACGGCACGGTGCCGTGGGTGCGCGCACGCAAGGAAGGCATGAAGAACGATGCCTACCTGTGCAGCAACTGGGTGAACTGGACTGAGCTGTCCGGCGACCACATTGTCGAGCAGCACGTCCACAATCTGGACGTCGCGAACTGGTTCATTGGTCGCTACCCGCGTACGGCTGGCGCTTTTGGCGCGCGCACGCGCCGCGTGTCCGGCAACCAGTACGACTTCTTCGGCGTCGACTTCGATTACGGCGACGGCGTCCGCATCCACAGCCAGTGCCGCCAGATCGGCGGAACCAGCAGCTTCGTGGGCGAGCGCTTCCGTACCGAGCAGTTCGAAATCTCGGGCGGCGGCCGGATCCAGAAGGTCGGCGGCGAGGCTCTGCAACTTGGCGGCGACAGCTACACGCTGAACGGCAACACCTACCCGATCAAGGATGGTAACCCGTATGTGATCGAGCACGAGAATCTGCTGCGCGGCCTTCTCGGCCAGATTCCGATCATGAACGAGGGCGAGGCGGTGGCAATGTCCACGGCCTGCGCGGTTATCGGTCGTATCTCGGCCTATACCGGCCAGACGATCCGCATGTCGGACATCATTGAGAACAAGGACTCGCCCTACTACAACCTCGTCTGCAAGCCAACTTGGCAGGAGTTCGAGGCGGGCGATGTGCCGATGCCGGAGTACGGCGACGATCAGGCGCCGCTGCCGGGCAAGCCCTGGGGCAAATAAGCCGCAGTTCCCGTAAGGGGAATGTAAACGTTCAAGTGCGTAGCGGCGGGACGAGAGTCCACTCGTCTCGCCGCTTCTTTCTTTTTGTCGCCCACAAGACTGACAAACGGATTTGCGACGGCAAGCGGTATTCCGCGCGACGCCGCTTTTTACGAGCAATGCGTTCCAGAACACTCAAAGTTTACTACCGTTCAAATGTGTAAGCGAGATCAGGTTGGCAGGCGGCTCATAGATTTTTTCCAGGCTGACATCATCAAAGGCCGTCCACGCGCCCGGCGACTGCTTGGGGGCCCCAAGAAGAATCAGGGCGGTGGCCGGTTGATTGGGTGCCGAAAAGATGACGCTGCACTTGACCCACTGGTTCTCACACTCCGGCGGATAGGCGACCGCTATCGCGCTACCGTGATCAAGCCAGCCGCTTTTGCCCTGCATGCGTATGCTCGCCGATCCCATGCCGAAGCCCTCGTCGCCCCGGTTGCGCCTGACCCAGAATGTCAGGCGGTAGCGGCGGTTCGGCTGCAGCCCGACGTATGAGACGAGCGAGCCGCGGATTTGCAGTTCGCCGATAGCACAAGAGGCCGCGCCGCTGTGCGCGGTTTCGGTGTTCAGGAAGAACCGGGTGGTCGAGTTGGGGAAGGAGTCTGATGACCAGCCCGGAACGCCCTCGAGGCTGGTTGGATAGGGAGGCTCGTGGCCTACCCCGGCGTTCTCTTCAAACGAGGGATTGCGCACCAGATTCGTAAGCGTGTTCTGGTGCATGTAGACTTGCGTGTACAGGGCGGCGCGGGCTCGCTTGTCCAAACAGGCCTGAGCGCGCTCCCGATAGAAAGCGGGTAAATCCTGTCCACTTGCCGAGAGATAGGCGCTGAGCCGCTCGAGGGCGGGTTCGCTGTGCAGCTCGAAGTTGGGTTGCGGCAAGAGGTAGGAAAAGGTTTTCAGCTTCTCCAGGCCGTTGTTTTCCGGGTCGATGAAGACCAGGCTCTCCTCTTCGGCGCTCATGGTGTAGGCCTCGGAGTCCGCGATGGTTTGATAGCCTTGCTTGACGAGGTCGACCAGTCTTTCAGCCGTCGCATTTGAATCGATGCTTTGTATGGCATCCAGTTCACGGGCTAAGATGTTGCCCTGAATGCGCAGACTGGAAAAACGCCAGAGCTTCTTTAAGACATGGAGCCGTTGTTGGGGCAGCCCCTGCAGCGCGATCTGGCTGGCAGCTTCCAACTCCTGATCCAAAACTTGCAGGTCCTCCCGTGTGTACTCATCCATCTGGGCGAATTTTTGCCACCCGCGCATCGGTGTTTTCCAATCCGCTTTACGCCAATAGACCTGCTCGTGCCTGTCGAAGAAGCGCTTGACCAGCTGAGCCGCCTCTTGGTACATGCAGGTGAAGAAATCGTTCAGGAGTCCCTCGACATCGGCATTTATGTTCCATGCGATTTCATCGAGCACGTATTGTCTGGGCGCGTCGAAAACGCCGGTGACCGGATAGAGTTCCATCCACATGGTCTGCAGGTTGTATTCTGCTTTGGCCTCCCGCCAGGCACTTGCCATGGCTCTGGGATAATATCGCGGCGTGACGTAGCCGTTGCCAAACGTGTAAATGTAGTCGTAAAGCCCGAAGTTCGCGACACCGCTATCACGCCAGGCCGGGAAAAGATTGAAGGCACCCTCTTTGCCGATGCCGGTGATTTCCACGAGGACATTGGAGGCCATTGTAACGCCTTGGGGTGCCTGGCTGGCTGCGGCGCTGTAGGCGATGAAGCTGATCAGCTTGCCCGGATGGCTGTTTGTCAACGCTGCGGCGGCCTCGTTATAGAATCTGGCGTACTGATTGCCGGTCTGCTCCAGTTCGGCCCTGCACCCCGGGCACTGGCAGTCGCCAGCGCCGTCATTGACCCCCATGGGCAGTCCTATGCGGTCCGGATGCGCGCTAAAGTATGCGTTCGCATACTCAGCCACGAGTCCGGGTAGATCAGGCCTGAGACTCGTTACGCAGGGATTCCAAGGGCCGTTAATCTTGCCATCAACCACCGCGACGCGTGCGCCGTTGATCATGGGGAAGTACTCGGGGTGCGACTCACCATATTTTGCCGGCGGCACCAATTGATCTAACGCATGGGTGGCCTGGCAGGTCAAACGGGAGTTGCGTCCGAAAACCGCAGCACCACCGGCCCATGCTACGATGTAGGAGTGTATGGAGGGTTCTTCGCGAAATTCTAAGGTGGCGGGAAGCACGAGCGTCTGCTGCGTCGGGATGATTTCATTCAGCGCCGGCGTACCGAGAAATCGCCTGTAACCCAGATAGCGCTTGAGAAAATCGATCACGGCATAGTTCGTGCCGGCGTTACTTTTCCCGGCCAGCACGAGATTCCTGCCATCACGCATGACGATGTAATAGCCATAGGGATGCAGGGAATCGAAGTCCAAGCTCAGGCTGTTGACGTAGGCCGTTCGTCCGACGTGTATCAGCAGGTTGGTTCCGCCGATAATGGGGGCGAAGTTGGTTGCCGTCAGCAACTGCGGCAACAGGGTGTTCAGTGCCGAGCTTTGGCTGTCCGACGCCAAGGCCACATGCATCACTTGGCCAGCGACGATGGCGGCCTGATTATTGTCCGGCAAGGGGAAGAGACGATCTAGCTCGCCGGGTTGCAGCAGCGTGGTCAGTAATGTCCTGAGGGCTTCGGCATACTTGGGGTGGTCTACGGGAGCGTGGGCGGTATAAATCAGCGCTCCCGCGCCGATGCGGTTGACGCCCAGTTTGGCGACCGTTTCCGTACCCATTAAAACCGCCATGTTGGATAAATCACCTAGGCCCGGTTGGGCATACGGCAAGCCGACATACGGGTTGTGTTCTTCCGTGAATAGTTCCAGACCCACACCGCGTAGCTCAGAATTGGGGTTGCCATACGCATAGCTTTGGGCACCAAGCAAATCGGCGGCCGGACTCAGATCAAAGATATTCCCCTCTCGGTGAAAAGCCTGAGTAGGTGCGCCCGCACAGAGGAAAAACAGACCACCGTTCTGCACGAATCCAAGCAAGGTTTGAATATTTTCGGCTGACTGTAGGAAGTCTCCCCCCAGTTGGGACCAGACGATGATCTTCGTGCCTGCTGCCGGCAGGGTGAAATCATCATGTGAGGCAAATTCTGTGAAAAGCCCTGCAAAGGCAGTTTTGAACGCATCACAATTGCCCGAAAACTCAGCCTGCTCCAAAGCGAAACTGTGTATGACGCATGACAGAACGGAGATAAGAAAAACACGTCGCAACATGTCTGGTTTCTCGCTTTACACTTGTTCCAAAAACCAACCGAACGAATACGCGCCAAGGATAGCACGTCGAATGCTCAATGTTCAACGTTTAACGCCGAATGGATGGTAATCGGTCGGTGACAGGGGTGCGAGTCTAGTGCGTGGTTTGTGCCCGTTTCGGCACTCACAAGTCAGACGAAAAATCTGGAGTGCGGCGGCAAGCGGTATTCCGCGCGACGCCGCTTTTTGCACAGGGACGCGCTGGCTGTGTGGTGCACAAAAGCGGTACCACGAGGCACACTTCGTCTCTACACTTCGTCGTCCAAAACACTTCGTCGAAACACTTCGTCGTCGGCGCAATCGACTAAGTGTGGAGACTAAGTGTATTCGACTAAGAGTGGGGACAAAGTGTGTCTCCGCGCACAGCGCGGAGAGAAAGCGGTGCCGCGACCCGCGCACAACGCGGCTCTTGTCACCGCACTCCAAATTTTTCCGCCGCGCCATGCGTAGCACAACCTTTATGCGCCCGCGCAGCGGGAAATCATGTCAACCATGTCCCAAAAACGCAGCCCCGCTCCCATCCAGAAACGCATGATCCTCGCATACCCTTGTCGCTAACCGCGGATTACTAAGCGGATGTCGTCGGGCTTTGACGGGATCGAGCCATTGTGCTAACTTGGCATCGATCAAAGGCGCTTCGCCTCTTTTCGCCCGGTCCATAACCGGGAGTGAATCGAGGGGGGCGCCTTCTTCGTAGAACGCCTGCTTGACCGCCGCCTTTCCAGGGGTCGTCTAAATATCTGTCCCTTAGTTGTCACCATGGCGCGGGACTTGCGTTTCCGGTGAAAAGGATGGTATAAGTATCGGCACCATGGGTAGATTCACGGTGGCAGAGTTTTGCGTTGGTGGCGGCGGTCAGGCTCTCGGGCTCGAGGCCGCTGGGTTCGACTGCATTGCCGCAGTCGAGATTGATGCGGACTGCTGCACAACGCTGCGCCTCAATCGCCCGCAGTGGAACGTGCTTCACGAAGACATGCGACAGGTTGACGGATCGAGATGGCGTGACGCCGATTTGTTTGCCGCCGGCGTTCCCTGCCCCCCTTTTTCCATCGCCGGCAAACAGCTCGGTACCGAAGACGAGCGGGACTTGTTCCCAGATGCAATCAGAATCATCCGAGAGATGAAGCCCAAGGCGGTCATGCTGGAAAATGTCCCCGGATTCGCCTCGGCCAAATTCTCTGAGTATCGCGACAGCTTGCGCATACAGTTTCTGGACATGGGCTATGAGTCCGATTGGCGGATTCTACAGGCAGCCGACTACGGGGTGCCTCAACTGCGTCCTCGATTTGTTCTTGTCGCGCTTCCCTCGGACAGAATGTCTTTTTTTGAGTGGCCGCAACCGCTCAGCGAGCAAACAACCGTCGGCGATACGCTTCAGGACTTAATGGCGCAAAGGGGATGGAAAGGCGTGCAAAGGTGGGTGAATAACGCACAGAGAATAGCGCCTACCATCGTCGGCGGCTCAAAGAAGCACGGCGGCCCTGACTTGGGACCCACACGCGCCCGGAAACAGTGGCTCGAACTGGGTGTTGACGGCTTGGGCATAGCCAATGAGCCTCCCGGCGCCGATTTCCCGAAAGAGGCCTTCCCGCGCCTGACTGTTCGCATGGTTGCGAGAATACAAGGATTCCCTGACTTCTGGAAGTTCAGCGGGCGAAAAACTGCGGCATACCGTCAAGTCGGCAATGCTTTCCCGCCGCCTGTCGCCGCATCTGTCGGATTGGCGATCGCCAATGCTTTTGACGGCAAATATCCGGTTCGACAGACACGCAAAGCTATTCAGTTGAAACTGTTGGAGCAGACAATTCCGTATTGCTGAGATAAAAATGAGGGAAACATGAGCAAAGTCGGCTCAAAAGAGAAAATCAGACGGTTCTTGTTGGCGAACATCGGTCGCGTTATCGAATCGCATGAGCTTCAGGAAGCGGCGGATGGAGCGGTTCAATACAGCAGGCGGTTGAGAGAACTTCGTGACGAAGAAGGCTGGCCGATCCTATCACATCACGACAGCTCAGAATTGAAACCGGGGCAATATCTTCTCAGCGGGGAACCACCCCGTAAAGAACGACCCCATTTCGCCCGTACAATTTCCGCAAAGCTCCGCGCTGAAGTATTGGATCGTAACGGGTTCACATGCCAAATGTGCGGATTGACACCGGGCGAGATTGATCCGGCGACCAACAGACCGGTACGGTTGCACGTCGGGCACATCAAGGATAAATCGCTCGGTGGCAAAGACGAGTTATCGAACCTTCGTACGCTTTGTTCAACGTGTAACCAGGGGGCGAAAAACATAACGGCGGAGAAACCGAGCACAATATGGTTGCTTTCGCAAGTGCGTCGCGCTGGCCAAGAAGAACAAAAGGCTGTGTATGAGTGGCTAAAGCGCAAATTTGAGGAAAAGCCCTAATGATGGCAGTCTAAACACCTGTCCCTTAGTTATCCAAAACCTACGGAGCTTCGGGCTAGAGGTCTTGAGGTTGGAGCCCCGTGTGACGAGCAATACGGGCAAGCATCGTTCTCATGCGAAAACGGCGGTAAGAGGAGCGATTTCAGGCGACTGGTCATGCGCCTCGATTTTGTCTGCGGCGATCCGGAGAGCCAGAGCCTGAACGTGCGCGACAGCGTCCTCACGTGTGTCGCCGTAGGCCATTGCGCCCGGAAGGTCGGGAAGTTCAGCGATCCAGCGGCCGTCCTCTTCCTGCTCAATCTCAATCTTTAGACATCTGGGCACTTCCATGGTGACGAGGATAGCACTTTAGTTTCGCGAATGGCAACTATGAATTGAGAACACTCCGTAATCGGGGGTGTAATTCAAAATAGATGATAGGGTAGCGGCATTCTGGCGGGAGTTTTTCGTTCGGCCGCTGCTCGTGCGTGTTTTTCTTTGATTTTTTCAATTTCACGCTTGTTTTCGCGGATCCGCCGTGTTATATTTATTGTACTCGTGTTGGAGTACAATGGAAAAGAACGGAGACGGACATGAAAACGGACGGCATCGACAAAGAGGCGGACAAGGTCGAGCGTGAGATGGACGAGGTCGTCAGGGCGATACGGGCTCTCGGCCCCTGCCTCGAGGGCAGCCTGAAGGAGAACGCGAAAGCGAAGTACGTGAAGAAGGACGGGACGGTTTCCGAATACCCGACCCCGCCCATCCTGCAGTACCGCGCCGGCCCGAAGAAGCGGGGCTACCGGCGCATCCCGCGCGGCAAGGTCGGCGAAGTCCGGCGCCTGCTGGAGAACGGCCGTAGGTACCGGGAACTGGCGTCCCGCTACGAGGCGCTGAGCGCCCGCCTCGCGCTGCGGTTTTAAAAAAAGCCTGATCCCCCCGCTTCCCGCGGTCTCCTTCGCGAACATCGACGCGGTGCTGCGGGGCCTGCGGGAGCCCTGCCGCCGGACCACCCCGCATGGGAAAAGCTGGACTACTTCGAAAAGCGCAAGGACAACATGCGCTACGGCGAGTGCCGCAAACAGGGGCTCTACATCGGATCGGGCGTCGTCGAGGCCGCGT
>Ga0209407_1000462_pt1 | contig 52925 bp, 37 predicted proteins | sample AD_JPNHG3_MetaG_FD_184410 | JGI IMG/M metagenome (GOLD analysis project Ga0209407, IMG submission 184410) | Active sludge microbial communities of municipal wastewater-treating anaerobic digesters from Japan - AD_JPNHG3_MetaG (SPAdes) (version 2) | ecosystem: Engineered > Bioreactor > Anaerobic...
GGTGGTCTTTCGGGACGAAGAGGATAAGGTGTACCATTTGAGGGTATCGGGTAAACCGGAATCTCTTCACGAGGATATCTACAAGAAGCTCGGTGTTCCGATGCTTAAGAACAGGCAACTGACTTACGTGGCTCGTCGATTGTAGTGGCCAACTTTTTTGAGAAAGTGGCTTATATCGCCGTTTGTAGCTCTTTTAGTCGAAAGTGGGGTTAAAGTCCGGCGCTCCCAGAAAACAGGGTTCGCACAGAGGGCACAGAGGGCACGGAGTGAACAATGAACCCATGCCACACTAAAGTGTGGCGTTCCCAGGCCGGATCATAAGAGTAAAAGGGGGATCGCGGGGTCCCTTCGGTTACCCCGCGATTCCCCCAAGGCGCGATACCCCGATATCCTCGCGGTGCAAAAAACAAAAGGGGGATCGCGAGACTTGGGCTTCCGAAGTCAGCCTGCTGTTACCCCGCGATGAACCTCTTAGATATTTCACCCATATTTTGACCCACATAAGCGCCGCCTGTGTTGGGAAAATGTGTTATAATCGCGAAAAGAAGTCACGCGGAAAGCCTTCTTTTGTCTTGCTTTCCAGCTCGCGGGAGGAAAGAGAATTATGGATTTATCCAGTATGAATTTTATAGAGAAGATCATAGATGACGATTTGAAGTCCGGGCGTATTCAACAAGTGGTGACCCGGTTTCCGCCCGAGCCGAACGGCTATCTGCATATCGGGCACGCGAAAGCGGTGACTCTGAATCATGGGTTCGCGAAGACCTTCGGCGGCCGGTTCAACCTGCGGTTTGACGATACGAATCCCGAGAAAGAGGAAGAGGAGTTCATGCGCTCCATCATAGAAGATGTTCGTTGGTTGGGCTGCGAGTGGGACGAGTTGCGCTATGCCTCCGACTATTTCGATCAATTTTATGAGTGGGCGCTCGAACTGATTCGCGCGGGGAAAGCCTATGTGGACGACCAATCCCCGGAAGAGATACGTCTCACGCGCGGCACGCTGACCGAACCGGGTAAGGACTCTCCATTTCGAAACCGAACGGTCGAGGAGAATCTCCGCCTCTTCGAAGCTATGCGCGCGGGAGAGAAGGAAGAGGAAAGCTGTGTGTTGAGAGCCAAAATCGATATGTCGCATCCGAATATGAATATGCGAGACCCTATTATGTATCGGATCCTGAAAAAATCCCACTATCGCGCGAAAGACAAGTGGTGCATCTACCCTATGTACGATTTCGCACATGGATACGAAGACGCGATCGAAGGGGTCACGCACTCGGTGTGCTCTTTGGAGTTCGAGGATCACCGCCCGCTGTACGATTGGTTCCTGGATAACGTCAGCGTCCCGCATCGCCCGCATCAATATGAATTCGCCAGGCTTAACCTCAGCCACACGGTGATGAGCAAACGGATCTTGCGCGAATTGGTTCGGTCCGGTATCGTATCCGGTTGGGACGACCCCCGAATGCCGACGCTTCAAGGGCTTCGCCGCCGAGGGTTTACCCCGAGCGCCATTCGGAGGTTTCTGTCCGAAACCGGCTTGGCGAAGAGCTATAGTATCGTCGACTATGAGTTCCTCGAGTCGGTGATCCGAGACGAGATGAACGCGAAGGCGCAACGCGCGATGGTCGTTCTCTATCCCTTGAAAATCGTGATAGAAAACTATCCCGCGGATCGCGTCGAATGGGTGGAAGCGGAGAACAACCCCGAAGACCCCGCCGCCGGTTCACGACAGATTCCGTTCAGCCGAGAAGTCTACATCGAAGCGGAAGATTTTATGGAAGATCCGCCAAAGAAGTACTTCCGTCTGTCTCCCGGCGCGGAGGTGCGATTGAAGTACGCCTATTACGTCACATGCCGGGAGGTTGTCAAAGACGCTTCCGGAAAGATCGTAGAAGTTCGATGCGTGTACGATCCGGAGTCGAAGGGCGGCGGCACCCCAGACGGCAGACGCGTGAAAGGGACACTCCATTGGGTTTCGGCCGCGCACGCCGTGAAAGCAGAGATTCGGCTATACAATAAACTCTTCACGCTGCGGGATATGAATATGATGGAAGAAGGGAAAAGCTATAGGGATTACGTGAACCCAGAATCTTGCGTCGTTCTAAAGGAGGCGCTGGCGGAGCCGATGTTGGCTGACGCCTCACAAGGCGCGAGCTATCAGTTTCTACGTCAAGGTTATTTCTGCGTCGACCCCGACTCGCGCGATGGCAAACCCGTGTTCAATCGAACAGTGACGCTGAAAGATAGCTGGGCCAAAATACAGAGTAAGGCTTAAGGGGGAGTGACCTATGGAATCCTTTATCGCCGCTTGCGCGCAATTCGAAATCCTTCCGATGAAGGTGGAGGAAAACCTGCAAAATGCCTGGAATACGCTGAAAGCGTGTAAAGATGCGACGAAGGCTCATCTGATCGTACTGCCGGAGTCCTTTACCACAGGCTTCACCCCGATTGGCGGCCTGCACGCCTTGTGGGAGGTGGCGGAGCCGATCCCCGGTCGCTGGTCCGATATTGGAGAGCGGTGGGCGAAAGAGCTGGACACGACGCTTTGTTTTCCGGTGTACGAGCGGGGAGAGCGAAAGGGGATCGTGTATAACAGCGCGCTCCTCATCGGCCCGAACGGGATATTGGGTCACTATCGGAAGACGCATCCTTTTCCGACCGAGCGCCTAGCGGCAGATGGCTGGACCACGAGGGGTGAAACCCCGTTTTGCGTTCAAACGCCATTGGGAAACATCGGGATCGTGATCTGTTACGACGGGGACTTCCCGGAATTGGCACGGGTGACGGCGATGAAAGGAGCAGAGGTCATCTGTCGACCCTCGGCCTTTCTCAGAACCTTCGACCAATGGGAGCTGACCAATCGCGCAAGGGCGTACGACAACCACGTGTATTGGGTCGCGACGAACGCTGTTGGAAAAGACGCGAGCGGTTCCCATTTCTTCGGCAGCTCGATGATCATCCATCCCAGCGGGCAGAAGCTCGCCCAAGCTCGAAACGGTAACGAGTATATCTGGGCGGCGCTCGAGCCAGACCCTATCAAGACCATCTACCCGGGGAGCTCGATCCCGCAGTGGTTCGATCACATTGAAGACCGTAACATACGATCGTACGATGGCATTTTAGAAAACGGACGCGCGGCCTTCGACCCCGCAAAACGGATTCCAAGCGAATAAAAGACTCGAAAAATGAAAGGGGGAACAATTATGAGCGGCCCTTTAACAGGAATACGTGTTGTCGACTTGACTCGAGTGCTGGCAGGCCCTTTTTGCGCGATGGTGCTGGCCGATCTGGGCGCGGAAGTGATCAAAATAGAAAGACCGATCACAGGCGATGACTCTCGAGCCTACCCGCCCTTTCAGAATCAGACGAGCGCGTACTTCGTCAGCGTAAACCGCGGAAAGAAAAGTGTAACGATGAACCTCAAGGACCCGGATGCCAAGGAGGTCTTGTTGCGCCTGGTGGAAAAGTCGGATATCTTCATCGAGAACTTCAAACCGGGGGTAGCCGACCGGCTGGGGTTATCTTATGAAGAACTGGAAAAGGTCAACCCTCGGATCATCTACGGCAGCAGTTGCGGTTACGGGCAGACCGGTCCTTATCGGAACAAAGCCTCCTACGATATCATCATCCAGGGGATGAGCGGAATGATGAGCATCACCGGCCCAGACGCGGATCATCCCACAAAGGTGGGGAGTTCGATCGCCGACATCGTCACCGGGCTCTATCTTTGCATCAGCTTGTTGGCTGCGCTGAACGCGAGGGAGAAAACGGGAAAAGGGCAAAAGATCGATGTCGCGATGTTGGACTGTATGGTGTCGATCCTCGAAAACGCCTTAGCCCGATACACCTGCACCGGGATCGTCCCCGTTCCCGTGGGCAACGTGCATCCCTCGATCGCCCCATTTTTTACAGCGAAAACAAAAGACTATTGGATCAATATTGCGGTAGGGAATCAAGACCTGTGGAAGAGGTTCTGCAATTTGACCGGGTTAAGCTTTCTGGCCAACGACGAGCGTTTCGCCACTAATGAGCGCAGAGTCGAGCATTGGGCCGTACTCAAGCCCATCTTGGAGGCCGCTCTTCTCGAAAAAACCCGGGACGAGTGGCTGGCGCTTTTCGAGCAGGAAAGCATTCCGAGCGGCCCGATTTACACGATGGCAGATGTGGTCAACGACGCCCAGATCGCCGCCAGAGAGATGATCCTCAACGTCTTCCACACTCAAGGTGGGGAGTTTAAAGTACCGGGTATACCGATGAAGTTTTCCGGAACCGTCCCAAGCGACCCGTGTACAGCGCCGGTGCTTGGCGAACACAACCAAGAGATCTATCTCGGACTGCTCGGGCTATCTTGTGAAGAGTATATGAAGTTGAAAGAAAAAGGAGCGATATAACCTGCTATGAAAACCTTGAACTGGTATGAGGAAATGGGATTCGCGATTACGGTCAGTGACAAGAATGGAGTCATCCTGTACATGAATAAGAAAGCGTGTGACAGCAATGAGGCGCTGGGCGGCAGTATGGTGGGGAAAAACCTGTTCGATTGTCATCCGGCGAAGTCCCAGGGTAGGGTCCGAGAGCTGTATGAAAAGGAGTTGACAGAGGCGTACACAGTCGAAAAGAAAGGGCGAAAAAAACTGGTCTATCACGCGCCCTGGTATGAAAACGGGGAGTTCGCCGGTATTGTCGAACTGTCTATCCCGCTTCCACTCGAAATGTCCCATTACGTGCGAGAGTAGCGAGCCATGGGGCAGGACGACGAGAAACGCGCGTCCTCGTTTTGGGGGAGCGCTTCGATCTATCAAATCTTTCCGGATCGCTTCGCCATCGGACAGGGGGTCACCGCCGAGGACAAGTATCGGGAGGGACGTTACCCCTACCCGGAACAGAGCATAGCCAGGTGGACGGACGCGCCGTACAGGAATCCTAAAGGCGGCCATCAACACCGGTTTTGGGGAGGAGACCTGCCGGGGATCACGGAAAAGCTCGATGAGATCCACGCGCTCGGATGCGATACCTTATACTTGACACCGATCTTCCAAGCGATCACCAATCACAAGTACGATACGGTCGACTATTTTAAGATCGACCCGGCCTTTGGGACGATCGACGATTTTCGAGAACTATGCGCTGAAGTCCATAAACGAGGAATGCGCTTGATTCTCGACGGCGTCTTCAATCACGCAAGCCGCCAATGCCTTTGGCTTTCAGAAGGCCGCGACGAGTTTTTTTATCCCCTCGGAAACGGTGAGTACCGCTGTTGGGAGAATATTCCACATCTGGTAGAAATCAACCTCGAGAACCCCGCGGCGCAAGAGGTTCTTTTTTATGGAAAGAACAGCGTGTTGAAATACTGGCTGCGTGAGGGAGCGGACGGGTGGAGAATCGATTGCGCGCACGACTTGGGCCCCCGACTGCTGGAAAGTATCTCCCACGCGATGAGAGCGGAGTTCCCGGATGCCTTGCTCGTCGGAGAGGTGTGGAACTATCCTGCAGGTTGGAAGAACACTGGAATGGACGGGATCATGAACTACACCTTCCAGAGCGTTGTTTACGACTTCTTGAGAGGGATTCTGAGCGCTGGACGAACGGGCGCTTTTTTAGCGGATATGGCGAAAGACACCGGGTTGGCGTTTTTATCCCGTTGCTGGAATATGTGTTCTTCGCACGATGTAGAGAGGCTCGGCACGATCCTGCCGAAAGAAGAGCTCGTTCGACTGGCGATCGTGCTCCAGTTTGCCTACCCCGGAACGCCTTTCATCTATTATGGAGAAGAGCGAGGGATGATGGGGGGGCCGGATCCCGAGAATCGTGGCGCGGTGAACTGGGAAGAACCAGATCGATACCCCGAACGTCGAGCCTTGATCACCCGACTCAACCGTTTGCGGAAAGAGAAACGCGCGCTAACGGCGGGCCTTTTTGAGTTGGTGACCGTCTCCGACGAGCGCGTACTCGGTTTTAAAAGGCGAACGGCCGATGTCGCCGAACAGCTGATCGTATTGATCAACCCGACACCGCATCCGATAGAGACGAGGGTTTACCTCAAAGATGGTTGGGTTATGGGCGGGACGCGGATTCTGGACCTCGACACGGGGGAAGCCTATCGAAGCTCTATGGAGCGTTTCGTTGCGACCTTGGCGCCGTATCAGTATCGACTGCTCGAACCGCAGGTTCGCTATCACAGCGAGCGGTATACCCCTTATAAACGCCTGGAAGGACTGACAGACCGGTAACTCCGCTAAAAATGCTCGGTTCGGTTCAAACCGCTTGCCGGGGTGCTCCGCGAGGCTTTTTATGACGACATTCGAAATTACGAAGCAACGGTGCGCCCGGTCGATGGCTCTTACTAAAATGACACTTTCTAAACGGAATGGATCACGTTGGTGACGATGCCCCAGATGAGAAATTCCGATTCCTCGTGGATCGGAATCGGGCGAAAGCTCTTATTTTCGGGAACGAGGTAGAGCTGGCCTTTGATTCGCCGGAGTCGCTTCACCACCAACTCTCCGTCCAATATTGCGATGACGATCTTGCCTTCTCTCACTTCGAGCGATCGGTCCACAATGAGAATATCGCCGTTGTGAATCCCCGCGTCTACCATCGAATCGCCGCTCACGCGCACGAAGTAAGTCGCGGCCGGATTTTTTATCAACTCGGTGTTCAGGTCCAGACCGACTTCGATGAAGTCGTCCGCAGGAGAAGGAAATCCCGCCGAGATATGGCTTCCCGCCATCGGAATGCGGTAAGAGGTATACAGGTCAGGAAAGTACACTTCCGTAACTTTTACCATTCTGCTCACCTCATCTCTCGGAGAGGTTGATTTTTTTCCGGAGGTTCGCGAAGCCCAGGATGATCGCGCGGGCCCTCGCTTCGCCGATGCCATCCACTTTTTTCAAGTCTTCGAGGGTCGCGCTTTCGATTCCCGGAAGGTTGGAGAACCGCCGAACGAGGTTGTAAATCACAGACATCGGAATTTTAGGGATTTTTCGGAGCAAACGAAATCCTTTTGGAAATACCGTATACTCCGTGACCGTTGTGTCGGGCTTATAGCCTAAAACCGATGCGAGACGATTGTAATCTCCCAACTCTTTCTCGGTCATCTGGAAAAACCGCGAAAAGACCTCTTTGAGTTTCGACCCTTCTAGGGCCGTTTCGGTGTTGTAATAATCCAACACCAGCAGTTCGATCGTTTCGATGATCTCGCGGAGCATCTCGTCCTTCTGCATCTGTATCAATCGGCCGTCGACCCCCGTTTCCAAGATATAGGGCTCGATTTCGTTGGCGACCATCTGCGCGCGAACCGCTTTTTCGATGGTCTTGCAGATATCGAAGAGCGTCACGAGGCCTTCGACCTCTAAAACTTCCAAAGCATCTAGCGCTTTTGTGAAACTGTCGCTGTATTTTTCCAACGCTTTCAATCCTTGATTCAATTTCGTGAAGAGAAGGTTGTAGTCGTTTAAGACATAATGAAACCCGCCCCAGTAAACGCTAATAATCGACCTTCTACGGGAGATGGCAACTGCCGGCCTCCCGGTTTGTTTTGCAAACCTCTCCGCGTTGCGATGACGCATCCCCGTTTCGAAAGTGGGGATATCGGAGTTCGGGGCTAACTGGACGTTGGCGTAGAGAATCCTCTTGGCGTCTTCGGTGATGATCACCGCGCCGTCCATTTTGGAGAGCTCGAATAGACGTTGGGCAGAAAACTCGCAGTTCACATAGAAACCGGGTTGAACGAGAGTTTGCCATCGCTTGATGTCCTCTTCGCTCATCAATACGATCAGCGCTCCGCTTTTGGCGCTGAGGATGTTATCGATCCCATTACGCAGTTCCGTTCCGGGTGCGATCATCTGCATAATTTCTTTAAACAGCTCTATTTTGGCCATTATGTTCTCCTATCCATATTCTGAGTCTTCTGATCCTGTTTGTCACGGTAGCAAAGAGGAAAAAGTCAATGGATTTTCGCGCGCAGAGCCCTCTCTGCCAAAAGCAAGGTCAGAGAAGTTAAGCGAAAACTTTGGGCCAATTTTATCTTTTTGTAAAACGAGATCGATTCCTATCCTCATATTGACCCAATATTGGAACCCGAAATCCACTTCAAAGCCCGCTATACATTGAAAGAGGCTCGGATCGTTCGTCAAATAGGCGCCGGTATGGAAAGTGAGACCGTTAAAACGGTATTTCCCGTTCGCTGACCCAAAAGGAGTAACCGGAATCGGCACCCAGCCTTCGAATCCAGCGAAGACGGTTTCTTCTCTCACGCTGATGTTCGCCATTCCGACGGCGGCGAAGGGAAGCTTCATCCCGAATCCCGTTCTAAAACCCATCTCTGGCGTGTTGGTGAAGAAAGAGAAATACTTGGGCACACTCACCGTATTGATCGGGTTTCCTATGGCCCCCACAGCCTGATAATATTCCCATTGCAACGCCCATAGAGAACGGTCGCTTAGCGTCCACTGGATGCCGATCGCCGGCTGCATCCGTATGAGGTCTCGGTTGACGCGGTCGACGAAGGATTTGTCTAACTGAACCCGCCCGACGAACCCCTCTTCGTTCAGCAAGAGGCTCGCGCTGAAAGGAATCAGGCCGCGGTAAACGAGATTGACACCGATGCTCCACGGGGACAGGTCCAGGGTGTTCATCAACTCCGACTCCGACAGATAATAGCCATTAAAAGACCAGACCCATCGTTTGAGGTCGTCCCAGCCGACCATCCCGCCGAAGAGCCCAAAACCTCCCGGCGTCAGCGTGACGATCGGGAGCCATATTCTCGGCTTCGGCCATAGAACGACCGTTTGCGGTTGAGGAATAGGCTGGATCGCCTGGGCCGGACTCATTTCCACACGAAGGGCTTCATAGCGCGTCGGTATGGGAGAAAAGGTCATCGATCCCTCGAGCGACAGGGTAGCAGGGGTTTCGGAGTTCGGAGCCCGGAAGAGGTCAAAGCCGTTCCTGGAGTATTCGCTGTAATAGAGCTCGCCATCGAAGAGCGCCGGTTGGAAAGCGCCCACAGCGACGTTGGTGAGCTGTTGGATCAGGCCGCTTTCCTCCTCCCATCGGTAGAGGTTGAAGATGCCGGAGAGGTCGTTCGCGTAGTACAGGGCCCCGTCCGCGTAGGCCGGATCCAATGAGTTACCTTTTGGAGAGCCGACAACCTCCCAATTCCCAAACTCGTAAGTTTCGGCGCGCTCGTCTATCATCAAAGGCATCCGGTACAGCCGCGCCTGCCCGTCGTAGGAAATCGAGCACACGATCGCCTTCGGGCTCTCGGTGATATCCGAGAGCACACAGAGGCTGTTCAGGTAAAAATGCGGGCTGCCGGATATCATCCTCTGCTTTTTGCCAGTTTCGGTGTCGACCAGCCACAAGGCCGTCCCACCGTTTTCAACCGCGGTCACCCACAACCAACGGTCGTCCATCCACCGGAGGGCAATTACCCGCTCTATCAATGGGCTTTTCCACAATTCCACCCCCCAATCTCCGAAATAGAGGTAGCGTGTGTAGAGCTCCAAACCGTCTCCTATCGCGTACACGAACGCTAACCGCCCATTGGGGCTCACATCATAGTCGCTGGGATACGGGACCTCCCACCGCTCTTCGGAACCGTCGCCCTTTCTTCTTACGATTTCGGAACCCCTTTCGGAATGGGATAGATAGTATAAATATGAGCCGATTGCGATGGGGTGGCCGGTAAAAAAACCCGTCCCCGTAAGATTTTCGGGCGCGTCTATGGGGCTTTTGGGCAGGAGGGCATAGGCTTTTTCCCGACACCAGCTCTCCCATTCTGCCAGTAAAGCGGAGTAGGGTCTCATCGTGGCGGTTTCCAAGGCCCTCTTCAGAGACATCCACTGGTCTCCCATCGTGTTCAAAAGGGATGAAACGACCTTCGCCCCGTATCGCTCTCCAAGGAACTCAAAAAAACTGGCGCCGTACAGGTAATTCATCCCGACCGGGTTAAAAATGGGAGAGGAAGGGCCCCCAGCCAAACTGAACCCGTAGAACCTGGATTCGTACAGGTCTCGCCGTAGGTACATATCAAACTGGGTGTCGAAGAACCGCCCTTCTCCCGATAACATCGACTCGGAATAGATGGACAACCCCTCGTGGAGGTAGGAGGATGAAAAGGCGGTGTCAAAAAACATCGCTGCGGGTCGGCCGAATATATTCAAAAAGTTCTTGAACCAGAAGGGTTTGTTTGCGATAAGGATATGGGTGAGCTCGTGAGAGAAGACGAAGGGAACCCACAAAGGGTAGGTGTTATTGATATACGACGCGCCTGCGCGATTGACGTATATTACGATCGCATGAGAAAAGAAATCGGCGTAGGCGTTACCGTAGTCGTTGTTATCTAAGAGGTAAACGTTCAACTTTTTCGCGGGGTAGATCCGATAGAAATCCGTAAGCCGACGATAAATTTCCGGGCCTTCTCGAAACAGGATCTCCGCTTGTTCCTCAAGCCCGTATTCGTATAGGATATTGAAGAATTCCGTTTCTATTTTCTGAAAACTGCCAAACGCTGTTAAAACAAATAAAAAACCGACAATGATCCCGACTGCTCGCAACGAAACCCCCTGGATGAGGTCTTTTCATAAAGGCAGGCTTCGTCAGTCTTGCACCAAAAATGGGTAGCAAGCGACAAGGCCGCCCTTTTCCTTAAAACTATGATGCCGAATTATCTCATAAGAGACGCATTTTTCCAAATAGTGTGGGTATAATATCGAGGCGCACAAAAAAGATAAGAGGAGGAGGTCCGCCTTTTGCCTTTTTACGCCGCGATCCGCTTTCTGTGGGTAATCGCGCAGTAACTAACAGGACTGCGCGATCCCCTCTGTCTCTCTATACGCCTGTAAGGTATCAGAACGAGATGAAGAATCAAATGCGTATCGCGCCGTCGCGAGAAGAAGAAGCGCTTACGCCGCGATGCCCGTGTGGGGTTATCGCGGGGTAAGTGGTTTTTGCGACCCCGCGATACTAATGAAATCAAGCGATTCGCTCTCTCCTGTCTTTCGCTTTTAAGACATGCCAACTTAAAAGTTGGCGTTCCCAGAAACCATGCCGCGCTAAAGTGCGCCGTTCCCAGGCTTACGTTCCATATTCAATTCTGAATTGGTTCTAATCTCTCCTCCGTGCTCTCTGTGCCCTCTGTGCGAACCCCCTTCTTTTCGTGCTGTCGCGAGAAGAAGAAGCGCTTACGCCGCGATGACTACAAGAACTAAGGCCATTATATCATTTCTCGCTTTTCGGAGGCGGCAACTTGATCGGAGACGGAGGAAGAATGGTGCTCGTCGCGTGCTTAAAGATCAGGCTTTGGGTCTTCCCATCCTCCACCAAATAGGTAAAGTTGTCGAAGGATTTCAACTTTCCTTGCACCTGAAACCCGTTGACCAGGAAAATACGTATCTTCTCTTTTTTTCTACGGGCCAGGTTGGTATAGGGGTCCTGTAGATTGTACTTTTCGGCCAAATCAGAGCCTCCCTTCTAAAACCCGACGTTGAAGTTATAGGTTACACCGACGGTGATGAAGGAGCCGGTGGTCAGTTTATCGATTTGCTCATAGTTTCTGAAGTCGAAACCGACGAAAAAATCGAAGAAACAGATGACGTTTTTCGCGAACATAAAGGAAGCGCCTGCGCCAATATTCCATTTTGCGATGTCGAAGTCGAACTGCCCCTTCTTCAACATCAGATGGGGGGCGATCCCGGCGAATATCCTGAGCTCAGGTGTTCCCCATCCGATGGACGGAGAGATGATAAACCGGTAGCTGGTGAAGTCGAGTTCGGGTAAAATCTGCGGCATCACGGAAAGCTCGAGCCCGGCCAGGCCCCAGGAACTGCGAACGGTCGCGCCGAGATAGGTGCAGGGAGTCGCGTCCTGCAAATCCCCGCTGAAAGCAATCCCAACCTGCAGAGCAAACGTAGAAAGCGGAAGAACGAGCAGGATGACACCCAGTATCACGTATTTCTTCATAACAATCCTCCCGAGGAAAAATAACTCTTTATGATGGACTCGCATTTCTCTTTGACCGCGGTGATATTGCCTTCCACCGTACCCTGAATCATCTTTTCGGTCCCGCCGCCTTTGATCTCCAAGAACTCTTTGACCTTCCGAAAGATCGACTGGGCGTTCCAGTTTTCTTGCGTCGAAGAGAGGATGTAGCCGTTGCCTTTCGGCCGCTCGTAGAGAAGGAAGGAGATGGTGTTCTGTTCGTGCAGTAACTTGCCGCTCAGCCCTTTCGCGATCTCTTCCGAAGGCAATATCTCGACGACCGTTTTCACGTTATCTGTGGCCTTTTGCGAGCGGAAAGAGTTGTAAAGCGCGGACGCCAGGTTTTCCGAGAGCTTTCGGTTGATTCTTTTCGCCTCTTGATGTTCGGTTAAAATATTATGTATCCGATAGTTCAGTTCGTCGACCGAGGTGGAGAGCGAGCGCGTCGTTTCGTGGAGGAGGCGAGTTTTTTTCTGATAGTCGATTAGGGCTCTGAACCCCGCGAGGTAGTACAATCGGGTCCAATCGGATTTGACCTTTTCGTATTTGATGATTTTGACCGTGCCTAATTGGGCCAGATTTGAGACGTGGAACCCGCCGCACAGAGAATAGTCGATGTGACCGATCTTGACGATTCGGTATGTACCCAACTGCTCGATCTTCTCGCTCATCTTTTTTCGCAACGGATAGAGGTGTATGTCGTTCTTTGGAACCTCCAAGATCTCGACGTCGACTTTGGCCATGATCTGTTCCAGCATCATTCTTTCGGCGCTTTCTGACCTCTCCCAGTCCCATTGGTCGCCATCGATATCGATGGACGAGTAAGCCTCGCCCATCGCGAAACCGACGGTTTCATATCCGTAGAGGCTGAAAATGTCGGCAGAAAGCAGATGCTGGGCGGTATGCTGCTGCGAGATATCCAAGCGTCGCGAGCCATTTATCAGGCACTCTATCGGTCGGCCGGTATCGGTCACCGGTTCCGAAACTTCGTGAACCAACGCACCGCCGTCCACTCGGTAGACCTTCAGCACATCCGCGTTTCCAATTTTTCCACGGTCACCGAGCTGCCCGCCCTCCGAGTCCGGGTAAAAAAGGGTCGTTTCCAGCTCGACCTTATTCAGCTTTCCTTCAGCGTATTGTTTCGATAGGGCGCTAAAAAAACGAACATCCTGCACGGCCTCGACTCCTCATAGTATGAAAGGTAAAAAGGATTATATCACAGTGAATCTATGCTTTCTGAACAAAGGCGAGATTTATTCTTCCTCGATCTTTATCCACTTTCAAGATCCGCACTCGGATGATCTCTCCCACGTGGACGATCGCAGACGGCTTAACCCAGCGCTTACCAAATTGGCTCTGGTGGATCAGCCCGTCAATTTCCACTCCTATATCGACGAAAGCTCCGAAATCCACGACGTTCCGGACGGTCCCTTCCAGTTCCATCCCCTCTCCGAGGTCGTCCAGACCACGGACCTCTTTTTTCAACAACGGCTGTGGAAGGCTGTCGCGCGGATCGAGGTGTCTGATCGTCAGGGCGTCCAGATAGTCCTTCAGCTCTCCCTCGGTCACCTGGAGCTCTGTGGATAGGGTTTGATGCCCAATCGATCGTACCTTTTTGAGAAAGTCGTCCGGGCGAAGGCCGATTTCTTCGAAGGCGCTCCCGACCCTTTTTAACAATCGATGGATCCGCTCGTACGATTCAGGATGGATGACCGTGTTGTCCAAAGGGTTTTCGGATTCTGGAATCCGGCAAAAACCGGCCGCGAGCTCGTAGGTCTTCTCCCCTATCCCTTTCACGTTTTTGAGGTCTTCTCGGCTCCGAAAGAAGCCGAACTCGGTTTTATACTCGTGGATCTTCCAGGCCTTCGAACGGTTGAGTCCGGATACGTATTGCAACAGATAGGGAGAGGCTTGGTTGAGATCGACGCCCACGTAGTTGACGACCGACTCGACTTCCATTTTCAATACGCGATTGAGCTCACTCACCGGCAGGTCGTGCTGGTACATCCCCACGCCGATCGATTCGGGCGGTATTTTCACGAGTTCGGCCAAAGGGTCCTGGACCCGTCGCGCGATAGAGATGGCGCCCCGTGAGGTGACGTCCAGCTCGGGGAACTCTTCGACCGCGTTTTCAGAGGCCGAGTAGACCGACGCCCCCGCCTCCGAAACGATCAGATATGAGACATCGTGATTCCTTTTTGCGATCCAATCGGCGACGAAGGCCTCGGTCTCTCGGCTGGCCGTTCCATTGCCAATCGCGACGATCTCGAAAGGGTGCCGCTCATAGAGCTCCGATAGGATCTTTTCACTTTCGGACTTCGCGTGGTGCGGGGCGTGCGGGTAAATCGTCGCATGGTCTAAAAACATCCCGTTAGAATCGATCACCGCGCACTTGCATCCGGTGCGAAGCCCTGGGTCGATCCCCAACACCGACCGTTTCCGCAGTGGAGGAACCAGTAGTAGGTGACGCAGATTGTGAGCGAAAACTTCGATCGCGCGCGTCTGCGCTTTTTCGGTCAAGGCGTTGCGAACCTGGCGAACGACGGAAGGAAAAAGAAGCTCCTCAAACCCTTCCTTGTAGGATTGGTAGAGCGTGTCGTAGTAGTGAAGAGAACCGGAGAAGCGGAAGATTTGGAAAAATCGTGGGAACGGGTCTTCCGGTAATGAGAGCTTGACGCGGATGACCTTCGCCTTTTCTCCCCGATTCATCGCCAGAATCCGATGGTCTTCCAACGATCTGACCGACTTGCTCGAGCGGTAGAAGTCCCTGTATAACCCTTTCGGGTCCGGCGCCTGGAGCTGTTCGGTCTCGACGATACCTTTTTGAAGGAGGAGCTCGTAAAGGCGCGTCCTCACTTCGGATGAAAACGTGATCTCTTCTCGAAGGATGTCTTTCACGCCCTGCATCACATCTTCGATACGGAGCAAGCCGTTCTCCTCGCTCAAATACGCCGAAATCTCGTTGTCGAGGGGCTCTTTCGCCTCCTTAATCAAGTCGCTCAGCGGGGCAAGCCCCTTTTCGCGCGCAACATCCGCTTTGGTTTTCTTGTGTTTCTTGAAGGGGAAGTAGAGGTTTTCCACTTCTTGCAAGGTCATCGCCGCGGCGATCTGGCGATCGAGCTCCTCCTGCCATTTGCCCTGTTCCCGAATGGCGTTTTCTACGGCCTCCTTACGCTCTTTGAGCCGTCTGAGGTATTGTATGCGTTCAGAGATTTGGCGTATCTGTATCTCGTTGAGAGATTGGGTAGCCTCTTTTCTATACCGCGCGATGAAGGCGATGGTCTTTTCCTCATCTAATAGGTACACCGCGTTCCGCACTCGTTCAGTCTCTACCCCGAGCTCTTTCGACAGGATGTCCAACATCTCGTCGAACCCTAAGGACTTCTGGGTCAAGGATAATCCGTTTATCGTCTCCGGCATCGTATCACTCCTCACCTACAAAAATCTACCGAGATTATTGTATCAAAGACGGCCTTCGTTTTCCACCGACTCGCCGCGTTATACCTTGGCTTACCGGGGTATTTTCTTGTCTTTAGTCGGGAAATAGGGTTCAGGTGGGAAAAGAACGAAGATTCTCGCGGGGTAAGTGGTTTTTTTCGGCCGGGCTAAAAACCCCCCAACTTGAAATTTGGCGTTCCCAGGCGTACCCAGAGAAAGGCCGGCTGGAAGCCGGCCCTACAAATTATCTTCAATCTTTTCTCTGTGTTCTCTGTGTCCTCTGTGTCCTCTGTGCGAACCCTGTTTTTTGATTTTGAGAACGAACGAAAACCGGGGTATCGCGCCGTCGCGAAAAGAAAAAGCGCTTACGCCGCGATGCTCGTATGTGTTATCGCGGGGTAACCAGCGGGCTGACTTCGGAAGCCCACGAAGTTTCGCGATCCCTTCTTCATCCTTCTAAATAGCGTATCGCGCCGTCGCGAAAAGAAGGAGCGCTTACGCCGCGATGCCTGTTCTCTCCGTGTTCTCTGTGCCCTCTGTGCGAACCCTTTTTTGATCTTTGGAAACGAATGAAAGGGGTATCGAGCCGTCGCGAAAAGAAGGGGCGCTTACGCCGCGATGCCCGCGTGTGTTATCGCGGGGTAACCGAAGGGACCCCGCGATCCCTTCTTCGCCCTTCTAAAGAGCGTATCGCGCCGTCGCAAAGAGAAGGGGCGCTTACGCCGCGATGCCTGTGTGGGGTTACCCCGCGATGAACCTCTTAGTTATATCACCCCATAACTTGACCCACACCTCTCACCTTTTTCTAAGGAAAGGTTATGATATAATTCTTCGTCTATAAAGAAAGGCTAACCTCGCGGGTATCGCGAGTTTTCACCGGGTTTTTTCATTTCGCGTTATAGTGAAGGAGTTGGCTATCGATGAAAAGAAAAACAGTCGTTTCGATTTTCCTATTATTGGTTTGGTTAACGGTCGCATGCAGTTCAGGGGACGGTGGTGGCGGAGGGAACGGCGCGTTACCTTCCCTGCCCCAGTTATTGAGTCCGACTAGGACGATTTTAACGACTCTAACCCCCACCTTTAGGTGGACCTCGAATTTCGCGACCTCATACGATTTCTATTTGGGCCAAATCCCGGATCCTCCGAAAGTCACCTCGCCAAGCGCGCAGCAATATACACCGGCCAGCAACCTGGAACCCGGCCAGTTGTACTATTGGCGGGTGGTTGGAAAAAACGCCTTGGGGGACTCCCCATCGAGCGTGACCAGTTACTTTGTGACACCGGAGGCCAATCCCCCCGGTCCCGCGCTCCAAATAAGGGATGCCGTTGTCACACCCAACACACAGTTTTTTGTAACGGTCAAAGGCTGGAACCTGACGGGGGTTATGGGGATCGAGCTCACCCTCGAATACAACGAATCGGAGCTGGAACTGGTAAATATCGGGGGAAATTACGAGAATACATTTCAGCCTATGGGACCGATGTCAGGATCTCTTTTGATCGGCGTTGTTAGGCCAGGTAGCGTGACGGTGACGATGTCGTTAATTCAAGACCCCGTCGATATACCGAACAATGAGATTCTGCGTGTGACCTTTCGTTCCAAGAACGGCTCCTATCCGGCGAAAATTACGATAGAGAATACCTCGAGTATCATTGCAAAAGTAGGAAACAACTTGATAACCATCGACTTCGACAAGAGCGACCAGGGTCATTTTTTAATCGGATCGTAAGGAGGGATAACGATGCGTCGAATGATAAAACTGCTACCGATTTTCGCCGTTCTGCTGTTAATTGTCTCTTGTGTTCGCACGCCCTTGGCCATAGAAAACGATACAATCTCGCTGATTCAAAAGGATGATGGAGTCGCGATCACCCTCAAAACCACTGTCCTGGGCGTGGAATTGACTTTTTCACAGAAAGGGCCTGCCGTTACGCCCATCTTGGAAGATCGACTCTTGACGATATTCGACCCCGACTCCACGCTGTTTCGGTACTCTTTCGTCAATCCGAACGGACCGATCGAAAAAGGTACCGAATTGATGGTGATCCCGGGGAAGAGAGTTGCGGATATCGCAATAAAAAAGGTCGATGTCGTGAGGCAATTGCCCGAGCCACGGGCGAATCCACCGTTTGCGAACGGCTTCTCCGTCAAAGACCAAGCCGTCGGCATTTCTGAAACCTTTGACTTGGAAATATACGGGAAGAATATCACGAATTTAGGTGGTTTCGAGTTATGGATCGAATACGATCCCGCGCTTTTGCAGGTTAACAGCTCCGGCAACCCCATCGCCTTAACTGGCCCTTGCAGTGGGGGTCTTATGCTTTCGCCCGTGTATTACGCAGGGCAAATTAAGATCACCGCCGCATTCACCGGCGGCGTCACGATAGGCAGTTCGGCAGTACCTGTTCTTCGTATACGATTTCAGGCCAAAACGAGCGAAGGCAACGCGTATGTCCGATTTGGATCCGCGACCGTGATCAGCAACACCAGCGCTTCTCCGATGACGGTCGGTCTCCAAAACGGCACCGTCGCCATAACCGCCGGAAGTGGGCCTATCTTGCTGGGAGATTTCAACAAAGACAAAATCGTGAACGTGTTGGATTTTGTTGCCTTTGCCAATCACTACAACACTTCAGCGTCAACATCCAGAGCCTACAACGTGCTGTATGACATCGCTCCGGCCGAGGACCACTACGGTGGAATTTGGGCCGGCATTTACGATACCTGCACACCCGATGGCAAGATCAACCTCCTCGATTTCGTCATTTTTGGGAGCAACTATGGGAAGGAGGAGCCGACGCAAGCGAATGAAAACCCGTCAGTTCCGACGGGGCCGACGCCGGCGAACAACTCCACAGGCATTTCTACCTCCCCGACCCTGTCTTGGAATCCGAGTACGGATCCCGATGGCGATCCGGTTTCTTACGACGTATATATGGACACCAATCAGAATCCGACCACATTGAAAACGACTACGAGCCTGACCACACCACAATACGCGGCCAGCGGGCTCACAACCGGCACGAAGTATTATTGGAAGGTGGTTGCGAAGGACGATAAAGGGGGCGCCAGCACGGGCGGGCCGTGGAGTTTCACCACCCAGGCGCAAGTCAACAACCCGCCAAGCGCGCCGACCAATCCCACACCGGCCAGCGGTACCACAGGAACAGGCATAAGCTTGACACTCTCGTGGAACGCCTCCACCGATCCGGACGCAGGGGACGTCGTATCCTACGATCTGTACTGGGGTACCTCCTCCAACCCCACCTCGCTAAAAGCGGGAAACCTCTCCTCCACGAGTTATGCGATTTCGAGTCTCAGTTATAGCACGAAGTACTACTGGAAGGTCGTCGCCAAAGACAATCACGGCGCGAGCACTCCTGGGGCGGTATGGAATTTTACGACGGGAGCGGCGCCCAGCACAGCGAAATATCGGGCGCTAACCCTCGGGCTCACTATCTATGACGATGGGAACAATCTGGACGCCCCGATCTACGACTCGCAAGATATGGCTCAAATGCTTTCGCACTTATCGGAAGGTTACACGACCACCGTGAAGACGGGAAGGGTCACGAAATCCCAGCTGAACACAGCTTTGACCGGATATGTAAGCGGCAGTCAGGCGAACGACGTCTTCTTCTTCCACTACTCCGGTCACGGATGGTACACCCAAGGCCAATCCAACCTGTACCTTTCCGACGGGCAATCGATGTCCGTATCGGAATTGCGTCAAAAGTTGTCAGCCATTAACGGGACGAAGATCGTCATCATCGACGCCTGCGAATCGGGGAGTTTCGTGAATCTGATCGAAGGACGCGAACTGGCGCTGGAAGAGAAACGTGAACGGATGCGGTTGTTCAACGAGAACGTGCTGGAAGTCTTCAGCGAACCCTCATCGGATCGCGGTACCTATACCTCTCCTCATGAGTACTACGTCCTCACGGGCGCATCGATCCATCAATACAGTTATGAGGACGATTACCTCAACAACGGCTTTCTATCTTTCTTCTTTCTCGACGGAATGGGGGATGTGGGGGTGTCGAACCCGAATGGCGCATTCGACTATACTTACAATGCGGACGGGTATGGTGCAGGGGGTGTGGTAGACGGGAAGATCACCTTCCGAGAAATCTACAACTATGCGAAAGATAAAGTGCAGAGCTACGCGGCCGCTTCTGGCGATACGCAAACGGTTCAAGGAACCCCGACGAGTTCGACGTACATCGTGGGGAGTTATTCGGGAGGAGCGACAAACAACCCGCCGACCACACCGAGCAATCCCACTCCGTCGAACGGATCCACTGGCATCAGTTTGACGCAAACGCTCAGCTGGACGAGTTCCGGAGCCACGAAATATGACGTTTACTTCGGAACGTCGTCCTCACCAGGAAAGGTCAGCACGAACCAGACTGTCGCCTTGTATAACCCTGGAAGCCTGCAAGAGGGAAAGACTTACTATTGGAAGATCGTCGCGAAGAACGACTACGGCAGCGCCACCGGGCCCGTCTGGTCCTTTACGACCCTAAGCGGGGGATCGACGGGGGACGGCGCCAGAGTGATCCTACGCTCGCCGACTCCCGAGATCATCGGCAACATCGCATTCGCTTACCAGAACGCTTTTTATGACTACCAAAACCCAACACCCCCGCATTGGAAAGCGGAGGTGGGCGGATGGCTGACCTTCACTTTCACCGGAAAAACTGACTTCAATTTTACGGCTTATGGCATTCCTGCCGGCGGTTCTCCCGCATACATAGAGGGCTATGTGAACGGAGTGTATGTGGGTTACGGCGAATTAGCGCGCAAATGGGAAAACTGGTATATAGGCGAAGAGGATATGTCAACGGGACAGAACGTGGTGAAGCTCCAGGTCTTTAACGGTACGATGTGGATCGATGAAGCGTGGGTGGACATCAATGGCGAACCCGTGCAGAACCCGCCCTCTACCCCGGCGAATCCGTCGCCGTCGAACGGCGCCTCCGGGGTTAGCCCGAACCCCACCTTGACGTGGTCCTCTTTGAACGCCACTTCCTACAACGTCTATTTCGGAACCCAAAGCGTGCCCTCGTTGGTTCAATCAGGAATATCCAGTGCGAGCTACAGTCCCAGCGGCCCCTTGACCGCCGGCAACACCTACTATTGGAAGGTGGTCGCGGTCAACGCCTACGGGAGCACTCCCGGACCCGTTTGGTCCTTCACGGTCCAATCGGGCAGTGGAGATGGCGTGGATTTCACCGGCCCGACCTACACCGGGAACACCCTGCTCGTCAGCAACGAATCGGTTGACGGAAACACCACTGCCTACAGCGGGAGTTTGAGCGTCCCGAGAAACCTCTTGACGAAAGACAAATACGAGCGCGACGCCAATCTGGAGCTGGAGGCCTACCGGTTGAACCCCAATCTCCCGTATCCCGAAGCTGATCTTTCTCGCTTAACGACCCCGGAAACGGCGGGGCCGCAGCCCCGAGCGGTTGGGGACACGAAGACCTTCACGGTCTACAACTTCCGGACAGATAGCGACGAACAGATCACGGCGACGCTCCAAGCGATCGGAACACGCACACACGTATGGGCGCAAAACACCGCCGAGATAACTCAAGCGCGAGCCCAACAGCTTGCCAACGAATTCGACGGCGTCATCTACCCGGCGGTCACGACCAACTTCTACACCCCTTCGGATGTCAATGGCGATGGAAAGATCGCGATCTTGTGCTTCGACATCCAAGATGATTTTGAAACGACTGGCGGCTACATCGGAGGTTACTTCTGGTCGAGAGACCTTTATAACCAAGCGGGCTCCAACCGGATGGAAATCTTTTACATCGACACCTATCCGACAATGCACTACCCAGTGACGGCAGCCATCGACGTCACGAAGGCTTACTCGACCCTAGCGCACGAGTTCCAGCACATGGTGAACTACAACCGGAACAGGTTGGTAGAAGGCGGAGCAGCAATGGCTACTTGGCTGGACGAAGGGCTTTCGATGGCGGCCGAGCATCTCATCTACGGGGTTTTGGCCTCGAGGATCAACTACTACAACACAGCATCGGGAATCCGGAACGGGCATTCCTTGCTCTACTGGGACGATTATGGAGATACCCTGTGCAACTACGCTCTGTCCTACCTCTTCGTGCAGTACGCGAGAATCCAGATGAACCAGGGGAACGCAATCTACAGGACCATCCTGCAGGATAGCGCAAACGACTACCGGGCGGTGGAGAACGCGGCGAAAACGTACCTTGGATCCGGAATGACCTTTGGGGACTTGATGACAGATTTCCGGTTGGCGTTATTTATGAAAAAATCAACGGGGAGGTATGGATTCAAAGGAGAGGCGGGATTCAACGCAATCGACACGAAGATGTACACGGGAACCGGTACAAATCTACGAGGGGGTGGCGCGGTTTTCAAAGCGATACCCGGCTCCTTCAACGACCCAGGCAACTCGGGATCCTCGATCCAATACGCGGGGATACAGTAATTTAGCCTCAAGAGAAAAAAACATGCCGAACTAAAGTTCGGCGTTCCCAGGACGCTCCCATAAAGAAATGAAGCGCCCCGGTGAGACCGGGGCGCTTTTTATAGGCGTAGAATACCTACGGGGCCTATGACGAACCGTAGGCGCTCGTGCCCGGGAAGGTAAGGGATGGCGGTGAAATCGGGAACATCCCAAAGCAAGAGGCCTCCTATTTTTCCCTCCTCGATCGATCCCCAGGAATCCGCGACGCCTAACGAGGAGGCCGCGTTCAGGGTTTGAGCGGTGAGGATTTCGGCAGGGGTCATCTTGTACTTGGAAGCCGCTAGAAAGGCGATGATCGTGGGGTCGTAAAAGGTGCAAGACCCCGGATTGAAGTCGCTGGCCAACGCGACGCCGACCCCGGCATCTATCAGATTCCTGGCGGGCGCGAAGGGCTTGTTGAGGAACAGGCTGGTGCCCGGTAACAGGGTGGCGACAGTGTCGCTATTCGCCAACGCGTGTATACCGGCCGGTTCGATCGCGATCAGGTGGTCGACGGAACTGGCTCCGACTTTGGCACCCAGAAGGCTGCCGCCCTCGAAACTCATCTCCTCGGCGTGCAATCTCGTTTTAAAACCCAATGCCTTGCCCTTCTCGAGGTATCTCTCGGATTGGGCGTAGTTGAAAACTCCCTTTTCGCAAAACACGTCTAGAAAGTCGACCATCTCTCTGTTTTTGGCCAATTCCTCCAAGACCTCCGCGCACAGCCAATCGATGGCGGCGTCCGCGTTCGGAAACTCGGGAGGAATGGCGTGCGGACCCATAAAGGTTTTGAAGACTTTCGTCCCCGTGATCTTTTCGATGGCTGATAGGGCCTCCAGTTGCTTCCATTCGTTCTCTCGGTCGAGTCCGTACCCGCTCTTTCCTTCCAGCACGAGGACGCCTTTCCTTTGTAGGGCATAAACGAAAGGGAGGTTGAACCCTATCAGGTCCTCTAGCGACGCCGCTCTGACCTGTCGGGTCGTTTCTAAAATCCCGCCGCCAGCCTGGAGGATCTCCAGATAACCGGCCCCCCTTTGGCGTAAGAAGAACTCTTTTTCTCGAAATCCAAAGAACGGGATGTGGGTATGGGGGTCTACGAAGGCGGGCGTCGCGACCAACCCAGACGCGTCGATGACCGTGTCTTCGGGTTTTATTTCGAGATTCAAATCCCTGCCGATCCGGAGAAAGCGGCCGGCAGAGAGACAGATATCAACGTGTTCACGTTCGTTTATGACGGCCATTTCCGCCCCTTTTCGAAGGCGCTCCCCCAGGGGCGTAGCCAATTGACGGATGTTCCGGACTATCGTTTTCATCTTGCTCGCCTCTTTTCGCTATTTATTGACGTCTAAATTATAACGGATTCGAGCCTAATTATCAAAGTTACGGTCTCTCACGGTCAGATACGATCTTAAGGATTTTTATCGACTCCATTCACGGTTTCTTCGCCGGATTTCATACATAATTCCTCATTTGCGTGAAGGTAATTTGAATTTTTTATGTGTGTCAATATATTATTTTCTAAATATTATTCGCGATCACGCGTTTGCTCATAGACCAGATGGTCATTAGTTGATTTTATAGACTTTTATTATCGAATATTGGAACAGAATAATTATTAATGTATGACCTTCTATCAATGACAAACGGTGTAGCATCGGACGTGAATTAATCATGTAAACAACGAGATTATTTCGGAGATATGAAAAGATTTCGTTTTCCGAACGGTTATTGTATAATAGGGGTGCTTCTCACTAATCTTCAAAGGGGTGATCCATGTGAAAAAGGTTCTTTGGTTATTCTTCCTGCTCAGTGTTGTCGCCATCAGTGCTTTTACTTGTACTACAATCGCCGTGACCAAAGGCGCCTCCGTGGATGGGTCGGTTATGGTTACCCACACTGCGGATTGCGGATCCTGTGACTTCCGACTGGTCAGGATTCCGGCGGCCGATCACGAGCCCGGTTCACTGAGGCCCGTTTACCCGTTTATTGAAGAGTATCCGCGCTATGTCGGGAAAGACATGGGACCGGGCTATGACACGCCGGGGTTCGAACCCACAAAACCGCTCGGATACATTGAGCAAGTTCCTCACACCTATGCGTACTTTGACGCCGTTTACGGAGTGATGAACGAGCATCAGCTGTCGATCGGCGAATGTACGACGGCCGGAAACGTGTATGCCATGCCGAAAGAGAACGTGTGCATTTTCGACGTGGCCGCCTTGTCCCGCGTGGCGATGGAACGCTGCACCAAGGCCCGCGAAGCTATCCAGCTGATGGGTGAGTTGGCGGTGAAGTACGGGTATTACGGATGGGGAGAGACCCTCACCGTAGCCGATACCGAAGAGGTATGGGTATTTGAGATTACCGCAACGCCGGATCAGAAGAGCGCGTTGTGGGTAGCGAAAAAAGTTCCGGATGGAGAGGTATTCGTGGAATCGAACGAGTTCCGCATTCGGGAAGTGTTGAGAAACGACCCCGATATGATGTATTCCCCGAACCTGTTCGCCGTTTGTGAAGCGGAAAAATGGTGGAACCCCGAAAAAGACAAAGAGCTGGATTGGCTGAGAACGGTCAGCCCCGGCGAGTACGCAAATCCGTACTACAGCTTGAGAAGGGTATGGAGCGTGTTAAGACGGGTGGCTCCGTCCTTGAACCTGAGCCCCTATGTTGAAGACACTTACACCAAAGCCTACCCGTTCTCCGTCAAACCCGACAAGAAGTTGTCCGTAGCCGACGTCTTCGCGTTACATCGCGATTGGTATCAGGGAACTGAGTTCGACTTATCCAAAGGCTTGGCCGCGGGTCCATTTGGGACTCCCAACCGCTACGGCGGCGCGAGCAAGTTGGTGAAAGGCGCCTGGGAAAGAGCGGTATCCGTTTTCAGATGCGATTACAGCTTTGTGGCGCAAGTGCGCGGCTGGCTACCCGACCCGATCGGTGCCGTGCTGTGGTTCGGGCCCGACGCGCCTCATAGCACTGCTTATGTTCCCTTCTATTGTAACCACATCGATCTGCCTGAAGCCTACGATTCCGGTTCTCACGCAAAATTCGACCCCAACAACGCTTTCTGGGTCCATTCTTTTGCGGCGAACTGGGCTGACCTGAAGTTTAGCTATATCATCAAAGACATCCAAGCGATGCAAAACAAAGTGGAGGGGCGTCAATTCGCCCAACAGCCTGCGATAGAGAACGCTGCGCTGCAACTTTACAAAGTCGATCCACAACTCGCTATCGAATTTTTGACCGAGTACAGCAACAACAACGCCAACCGTGTCGTGAGAGAATGGTGGGAGTTCGGTCAAACCCTCATCACCCGCTACAACGACGGCTACGTGGACGGCAATTCCGTGGGTTACCCCGACTGGTGGCTCAAAGAAGTCGGCTACGAAAGCGGTCCGCTCAAACACGGATTGAAGTAATGGTTTAACGGAGGAGGATATATGCGAAATCGTTTTCTATGGCTCTTTTTGCTTCTGTCGTTGACCTGCTTTTCCGTATCGATTTTGGACTTTGAAGCGCAATCGGCCTTCACGGTCTATGTGCCGGGAGAGTCTCTGGGACTCGCCGATGTGAACCTCTTCTACTTCGACCGGCCGACTTTGGAACAGAATCCGGAGTGGTTCGGCAAGAACTTGCGAGAAGATGCTATAGGAGCGATTTTACTGTTATCCCAAAAGTACGGGGCTGGGTCTGATACCCGCCCCGTATCCTTCTTATACGACATCACCCCGGTCGAAGGGGTAGAGAAGGATACCGGCTATCCTCTCGCAGCCTATCTAAGGTTTTTTACGAGAGGTGAAGAGTTTGGCGGCGAAAGCGATTGCGGTGACTGTGGAAAACCGCTCGCGCAAGGGGAAAAAACTCTCTTCTTGGCCGATTTCGTTAAACCCTTAGGGCTCGAAGGTCTTTGGATCGAGTTATTCAATGACAGGATCGATCCCTACCAGCAGCATACCTTTACGGTAGATTGGTTCGTCAACGACCAAAGGATCCAGAAGGTCGTGGACGTTGACCCAAACCAAACGTCAGTTTCCGTCTGCTTCTGGGATCCCAAACTCATCATGCAAATCGCGCAGGCCTTTTATGAAGTGATCTGTTCCGAAATCGTCGGCCCGCTGTCTCTAAGAGTTAGCCCGGTTGACTCGCTCGAGCGGTCGATCCTCGTCTCGGTGGACGGGGTGAAACTCAACAGTGACGTACGCAATCAACCAGAGGAACTTTTGGCTTTCAACAGACAATTTTTGCTCGGTCAAAAGTTGCTCGTCTCTTTCCCAGATTTTATCGACCAAGAGGACCTGAAAAAATATTTGGCCGGCGCTGAGCCTGTTCCGGTTCTCGTATGGAAGAGCGAACCGATCTCCGGCTTACCACAAGTGTTATGGAATATCGTTCTCATCTCTAACGGCTTTGCTTCTATCGATGGTAATAATCTCATACTGGCACCTTTCTTGCGGATATGCAAGTGTCAGTAAAAACTCAAAAGGAGTGATGTATGTGAAAAACAGGATTTTGGTGCTTTTGCTCCTCGTCAGCGCAGTCTTGACCGTTTTCGCCTGTACGACCATCGGTGTCACAAAAGGCGCGTCGGTGGACGGTTCCACCATGGTCACCCACACCTGCGACTGTGGGATGTGCGATTTCCGTATTATTCGAACCCCCGCTATGGATCACCCGGTAGGGTCGATGAGACCTGTCTATGTTTATATGGATCAGTATCCGGCCTATGTGGGTCTAGACCGCGGCCCCGGTTGGAATACCCCGGGATACGAACCGACGAAACCCCTCGGTTATATCCCACAAGTCCCGCATACCTACGCGTACTTCGGTTCGTCCTACGGGATTATGAACGAGCACCAGCTGGCGATCGGCGAGTGTACGACCGGCGCGAAGATTTATGCAATGGAAAAAGAAAACGAGTGTATTTTCGACATTTCGGCGCTTTCCAGAGTCGCGCTCGAACGCTGTAAAGGTGCCGAAGAAGCCGTCCTGTTGATGGGCGAGCTCGGTCAAAAGTACGGCTATTATGGCTGGGGAGAGACCCTCGTCGTCGCTGACACAGAAGAAGTATGGGTCATCGAGATGTGTGGGACGCCGGACGGAAAGAGCGCGCTTTGGGCGGCGCAACGCGTCCCCGATGGCGAAGTCTTCGTAGAAGCCAACCACTTCAGAATTCGAGATTTGGAAGAAAAAGGACAAAAGTTCCACTATTCCTCCAACCTGAAGGAAGTCGCGCAAAAAGAGGGCTGGTGGGCGCCCGGACAACCGCTGGACTGGACCAAAATCGTCGGCAGCGGCGAATACGGTAACGCCTATTACAGCCACAGACGCGTATGGAGAACCCTCGACCGCCTCGCGCCGTCCCTAGGCTTGAGCCCCTGGGTCGAAGACACTTACACCACCGCCTACCCGTTCTCCGTGAAACCCGAAAAGAAATTGACCGTGGCCGATGTCATCGACCTGCAGAGAGACTGGTATCAAGGGACCGAGTTCGACCTTTCCAAAGGGTTAGCGGCCGGCCCGTTCGGCAACATCAACCGATACGCCGGAAGCAGCAAATTGGTTAAAGGCGGTTGGGAAAGAGCCATTTCCGTGTTCAGATGCGCTTACGTGTTCGTCTCCCAATCCAGAGGTTGGCTCCCCGATCCGATCGGAGGACTCCTATGGTTCGGGCCTGATGCGCCGCACACCTCCGCTTACGTACCCTTCTACTGCGGTATGACCGAACTCCCGAGAGTTTACGAGATCGGCGACCTCCACACCTACGACTACGAAAGCGCGGGTTGGACTTTCAACTTGATGGGTAACTGGATGGATCTCAAATTCAGCTACATGATCAAGGACGTCCAAGCGAAACAACACGAGATTGAAGACAGAGAATTCGCTTTCCAACCGGCGATAGAGGATGCGGCGAAGCAGCTCTATCTCGTTTCACCGGAACTCGCGGTCGATTTCATCACCGACTACGCGGTGAACAACGCCAACCGCGTGGTGCAAGAATGGAAACGCTTTACCGAAAAGATGTTCGCGAAGTACATCGACGGTTACGTCGATGGTAATTCTGTTGGATACCCGGATTGGTGGCTACAGAAAGTCGAATTCGTCACAGGCCAGCTAGCCGGACAGTACGCGCCGAATAAATAATCATTCGATCCATTCTCAGGACCCCGACGCGGCGTCGGGGTCCTTACTCGGAAATATAAGAATTGAAGGAGGTTAAAAAGATGAAAAAAATCGTGTTTCTTATTGCCATCCTCGGAATACTGGTCGCTCTACCCGTCTTTGGAAAGACCGTTCTCGGATTCCCAGTCGTGATGACTTCGGCCGGACAAAGCGACGAAATCAACACCGTGATCTATCTGGCCGACGAAGTGGGATTGAAGTACGATTACTGTGACATCTTGTCTTTAGCCGAGTTCAAAGCCGGAGTGGGTTTAGCGGGAGCGAAAAATGCCCCCGGAAAACACGTCGCCTATTTTTCGGCCGAACCGAAAGGCACGCAGTTTAAAACATTCTTGATCGCAATTGGTGCCAGTTTGAAAGGTATGGGAGCCTCCGGTTTGTCCGTAGATGACGAAGTCAATCGCATCAAGGCCTTGATCGCCTACGCGAAGGAGAGCGGAATGAAAATTCTTGGGATGGCCATCGGAGGGGAAATCCGCAGGGGGCTACCCGGGAGCCTTAACGAGATTATGATCGATATCGTCGCGGAGCACTGCGATGTCATCGTCGTGACCAGCGATACCAACATGGACAAACGGTTCACGAATATCGCGAAAGAGAAGAACATCGAATTCGTTGAGGTTGAGAGCGCATTCGACTTACTCGAAGCTATCCCTGCCCTGTTTGGATTGTAATCGTCTCTCATTTTCTCAACTCTCTAAGGGGGTTTCAACGTGTTTAACGATCCTCAGTTCTTCCAAACGATCGGCTATACTCTGGCAATGGCGGGCGGGTATATCGTTGGGAAGATCTTTAAACTGTCTACAGAGATCTGTCTGTTCATAGCCGCCCTCGTAGGTGCGTTGGTAGCAGGCTCAGGACTAGACGTATTCCGCCATTTCGCCGAGGGTTCGGTGACCTATTTTGACATCGGTTTGATTTTTATTTTCGCGACACTGTTTATGAATATTCTTAAGGAGTCCGGCGCGATGGACTTGATCGTCCGCTGGATCATCCGCGCCTTCGGGAATAAGAAGGTCTTCTTTTTAATCCTGCTCATGATCGTTATGCTCATACCCGGCGCGTTGACAGGGGCCGGAAGCATCTCGGTTCTCGTCGTCGGCGGAACCGTGTCCGCAGCCTTAAGCGCGATGGGACTGAAGAAGGAACGCGTGGCCGCGATCGTCTTCATCGTGGCCGGACTCAGCGCAGCCGCACCTCCTATCAACGTATGGGCGATGATGACCTGTGCCGGGACAGCCGTGCCGTACGTCGGATTCACTATGCCTTTACTCGTCCCGATCCTCATCTTGGGCTTGTTCACCGTGTTGTTCCTCGGGTGGAAAGGAAAGATATCGAACATAGAAGAAGCCCTCAAAACGATTCCTGAGCCCAAGGGACTGAGCGTTTGGAGCGTAGCGATTCCGTTTATCGTTTTGGTTGCGTTGCTGTCGCTGCCACGGATATTCCCGTTCGATTTCCCACTGCTGGGATTACCCCTGTCTTTTGCGCTCAGCGCGCTTGTCGCTTGGATTATGAACTACAAGCGAGTGAAGGTTTTCCGAGTTATGGCTGATACCGTCGCTCAGCTCACCCCGTTGATCGCGACAACCACCGTCGTCGGTATGTTCGTCCAAGTGATGAGCTTTAACGGCACCAAAGGGCTATTCTCGCTTTGGATCGTCACGGCGCCGATGGCGTTGCTCTACATCATTCTCCCATTTGTGATTCCCATCTCAGAAGGATTGTTGACCTACGGTGGGGTAGCCGTTTTGGGTATCCCGCTGATATGGATGTTCAATGCCAGAGGGATCAACACCGTGATCGCGCTGTCCGGCTTGACACTTCTGTGGCCGCTTGGAGACGGATTGCCTCCCACAAAACTGATCGGAAGGCTCACGGTCGATACCGTCGGCTACACAGGCAGTTATGGAAAGTTCCTGAAAGAATGCATCGTTCCTTGGATCGCCATCACGGTCGTCGGTATCCTGATGGTCGCTTTCAGTAATCAACTTTCCTTCCTCATGGGTTAGGTGGTTAGTATGGATTTTATTATGTTTTTATATTACGTGATGTCGGCGATCATCGCGATCGTCTTTTTCTGGAATTATTTTAAAACGAAAGACAAACAAAAACAAATCTTAATAGCGATCGCATTGCTGCCATTCCTACTACGATTGCTCCGATGGAAGTAGGTGCGAAGATGAAATGGTCTAAATGGATAATACTGGCGATTCTGCTTCTTTTTCTCTTGGCCGGTGGGATACCGCTCTTTATACAAAGGAACTACAAAGAGACCTTGGTGATGGCGGATGGCGTAACTCGGGTCCTGAGGTTGAGCGATTTCTTTGAGCCATTAAAAGGGACGATGGGCGACACGAATATTTACGAATTTCAAGGCAAGGACCCCGGCGGGAAAGTTCTGATCCTTGCTGGCACTCACGAAAGCGAAGTTTCTGCGATGGTCACGGCGTTTATGTTCGTGGAAAACCTTCAGGTTCAAGCGGGTACCGTTTACGTCGTACCGCATTACAACTACAGCGGCTCTTTGGGCTCCCAACCCGGCGGCGGCTTTCCTCTGTACTACACTATCCCCACACCTTGGGGAGAGAAAAAATTCCGCTTAGGGGATAGAGGACTACAAGCGCTAGACCAATGGCCCGACCCAGATGTGTACGTCCACTACCCCGACGGGCAGTTGTTGTCATACATAGACGCAAGAAACACGAACAGGACCTGGCCTGGCAAACCAAACGGCACGTTGGGAGAAAAGGTCGCCTACGCCGCTATGGAAATGATCCGCAATGAAAAGATCGATATCGTGATCGACCTGCACGAAGCGGAGGCGATGTTCCCTGTCACCAATTGTATCGTCGCTCCGGAAAAAAGTAAGAGCTATGCGATCGGCGCCGCGCTGTACGTGAAGGGTAGAGAGAAGTTCGAAAGCCACGTAGAGCCGTCGCCCTCGAACTTCCGCGGCCTTTCGCATCGCGAAGTGGGAGATTTTTCCGACGCCCTCGTCTTTTTGTTGGAAGCCCCGTGTGTTCACCTGGACCAGATCTCGGGACCTAAGACCAACGATTTGATGATCGTCGGAAAAGACCCGTTTATCAACGTTGCCGCGGAGAAGGGCTTGCTGTTCGTGCCGATCGACGACCGCGGTTGGACGATCGAGAGACGTGTAGGACAGCAATCTTCGGTTATTCAAGAGATCGTCAATCAATTCAACAAAAAAAACCCGGCGCGGGCTATTCTGTTTACTGCTCCTAAACACGCTGAAGTGGTTGAAAAGCGTATGGGGGCCTTCTTTAAAGACCCCGACAAAGCGCCAAAATCTCGAATCGCTTACGAATAAGTAGAAAGGGCAAACGAAAGAGTTTGCCCTTTTTTTCGCTAGGACAGGAAAGCCGGTTTACCGAAACCCCGAAAACCTTTGAAAACGAAAGGAGAGGATCGTAATGAAAAAAACTTTGTTCAGCGTTCTTCTGGTTCTTTTAGCCAGCTTCTCTATCCTCATCGCGAGCGGTTTCTTCGTCGATTTGGATGACAACCCCTACCGAAATGCCATAGAGGGGCTCTTTGAGCTCACGTGGCTCGGTGGCGATTACGGAGAGGAGTTTTTACCCAAGGAACCTTTGACGAGGGGACAGGCGGCTCATTGGCTGAGCGAGGCGCTGAAACTCCCGAGAATCGAACCGCTCGATATCGATCACCCCGTCGAAAAGTCCTACACCTATAAGGATCCTCTGGGTGTGATCGACGAGTCCTTCGTCGTCTCCACATATAAGGACATGGATTACCATTACTACAGAGAGGAAGTGGAAGGCCTTTCTCGGGCCAGAATCTTGCCCATCACTGAAACCTTTGACGTGGACGACCCCATCTCTCAAGAAGAATTTCTCATCTGGCTGGACAACGCGATTTTCGGTGTGGATGAAAAGTACGATAACACGCGTGCGGAACGGTTTCATCAATTGGGCATCTTGGGAATGCCAAAGAACCCCTCTTCAGAACCGCTCACTCGAGAATTGGCAGCCTGTATGCTTTATAGTATCATTGGAGACCCGAAATTCCAAGTGGTGACGGTTTTGGTGTCCGCAGATATCCACGGCCACCTCGAACCCTACAAACCCGTCGGCTCCGATTATTACATCGGCGGTATGGCGAAGATGAGCCGGTACGTGAATCAGGTGTGGTACGACCAAAAAGCGTTGCTATTGCTGGACGTGGGTGACGCCCCTTACAACACGAACGTCGCCAACCTCTTCGAAGGCGAGCCGGTTATTCGTATTATGAACTGGATGGGGTACGACGCGATGGTACTCGGAAATCACGATTTTGATTTCCCCTTCTCGGTTTTGGAACGGAACGCCAAGCTGGCCGATTTCCCGTTTCTTTCCGCCAATACGCTGAAGGACGGCCGTCATCCCGACTTCCTGAAACCCTACCATATCATAGAATGTGGAGGGATCACCTTTGGAATCATCGGGGTTACGGACGATGAGAGCGCGTGGTACACGCATCCGAACAACGTGAAAGGGATCACGTTCATCGATCACTTCGAGGCGGCTAAAGAAGCGGTAGCTCAACTAAAAGGAAAAGTCGATTTTATCATCGCCTTAGCGCATTTGCACGGCGACAATCACGCGCTTAGCCAAAAAGTCGAAGGCATCGACCTGGTCTATGGCGGTGGCACCGACATCGTCGCCTTCCCAGAAAAGATTCATGATTCGTGGCTGCTGTCCTCGGGGAAGCATGCGGAACTGATTAGCCAAACGAACCTCAACTTCTGGGATAAAGAGGTCCTCGGATTCACCTTCTCGCACATCTTCCTCTCTCAAAATATGCCCGATGATCCGGTGGTGGATCTCATCGTCAAAAAAGCGGTGTCCGCGATGGATGCCCGGCTGATGCGCGTCGTTGGCGAAACGAAGGTGTTGCTGGACGGCGAGAGATCGACCGTTCGTTTGAAAGAATCCAACCTTGGGAACGTCATCGCGGACAGTTTAAGGGCGATGACCGATGCCGATATCGCCTTACAAAACGGCGGAGGCATACGCGAGAGCGTTCCTCCCGGAAAGATCACGGTCAAAGATATCTACACGGTTCTCCCGTTCGATAACACCGTCGTCGTTGTCGAAGCGACGGGTAAGCAAGTCTGGGATGCCCTCGAACACGGAATCGCAGCCTACCCGGGAGCGGCCGGCCAATTCCTGCAAGTCTCCGGCGTCAGCTACACGTTCGACGCCTCGAAAGAACCTTACCACCGGCTCCTCTCCGTCATCTACAACGGCGCGCCTATAGAGATGGACAGAAAGTATCGCGTCGTCGCCAACGATTTCTTGACAGGCGGCGGAGATAAATTTCTTATGCTGACAGAGTGTAAAGAGTTGGTCCGAACGAAGTCCTATCTACGTGACGCGTTCACCGAGTACTTCCTGAAGAACCCGGTGATCAGCCCGCAGTTAGAGGGCAGAATCACGATCCTGAACCCGGCAAACTAGCCGGCTTGATTACGGGCCCTAGAACCGTGGCGAAGAGCGGACGAAAAAGGTCCGCTCTTTTCTTGCGAACGCCATCGCGTTTTCAGCCTTCAAGAAACCTGGGGTACGTCACATGAAGAGTTTCCCGTAAAACGCAACGGTGTTCTTCCTGACCAAACCTTCCTTTTCCTATTTACCAGAATCCGGTGAACGACCATTAAAGCTAATTTCCTGTTTCGTATGTTATGATCGAAGGGCGCGATACGTGCGCGAAGATACTATCTCCATATAATGAAAGGAACGACTCAATGGCGAAAACACTCGTGTTAGCGGAAAAACCTTCGGTCGCGAGGGATATCGCGCGGGTTATGGGCTGCTCTCAAAAAGGCAACGGTTTTCTCGAAGGATCGCGATATGTGGTCACTTGGGCGTTGGGCCACTTAGTCACCTTGGCGGACCCAGATGCTTACGGCCCCCAGTATAAGACGTGGAAAATGGAGGACCTTCCTCTGTTGCCTACGGAGATGAAATTGGTGGTAATCAAGGAAACCGGGCGCCAGTTCCAGGTCGTGAAAACTCAGATGATGCGCGGAGACGTGAGCGAGATCGTCATCGCAACCGACGCTGGGCGTGAGGGAGAACTCGTCGCGCGTTGGATTATCGAGAAAGTACACGTGAGAAAGCCGATCAAACGCTTGTGGATCTCTTCGGTGACCGATCGTGCGATCCAGGAGGGTTTTACACGGTTACGCGACGGCAGAGACTACGAAAACCTGTATCATTCGGCAGTCGCGCGTTCGGAAGCGGATTGGTATGTGGGAATCAACGCCACCCGGGCGTTGACCTGCAAGTTCAACGCGCAGCTTTCCTGCGGCCGCGTCCAGAGCCCAACACTCGCTATGATCGCCCATCGTGAAGAGGAGATCCGGCACTTTGTTCCGAAATCCTATTATGGAATCAGCGCGAAAACGCATGGAGTCACTTTGATCTGGCGCGATAAAAAAACAAAAGAATACCGTACGTTTGATGAAGCGTATCGCCTGTCCGTGCTGAAAGGGTTGACCGACAAGACCGCCACCGTGGTGGGGGTTGAAAAAACCGAAAAGAAAACCTTTCCGCCCTTGCTATACAACCTCACCGAACTCCAAAAAGACGCAAACGCCCGTTTTTCTTTTTCTGCCAAAGACACGCTATCGATTATGCAGTCGCTTTACGAAACCCATAAGTTGCTGACCTATCCGCGGACAGACTCTCGCTACCTATCGGCCGATATCGTCGACACGATAAGAGAGCGTATCAACGCGTGCGGCGTGGGGATATACGCCCCGTTAGGCGCCAGAGTGCGAAACCTCTGTATCGGGTCGAACGCCTTCTTCGTGGATGATACCAAGGTCACCGATCACCACGCGATCATCCCGACGGAGCAGAAGGTCTATCTCGACAAGCTCAGCCTCGAAGAGCGCAAGATCTACGATCTGGTGATACGCCGATTCTTCGCCGTCCTGCTACCTCCATTCGAATACGAACAGACAGCGGTGGAAGCCCGGATCAACGGTGAAACTTTTATCGCGAGAGGGAAAAGGGTCCTGAAAGCCGGATGGAAGGAAATCTACGGACATTTCGATGATGAGGATCCAGATGAAGAGGGGCTCGCAGTTCAAATATTGCCTGAAATTCGTAAGGGAGACCGTTTGACGCTCGACGCGATCTTTGAAACGACCGGAACCACCAAACCGCCCGCGCGATTTACAGAGGCCACGCTGCTTGCGGCTATGGAGAATCCCGCCCGATGGTTGGAAGGGGAAAAGAAAGACCTTGCGAAAACACTAGGAGAAACCGGTGGGCTGGGAACGGTCGCGACACGGGCGGATATCATCGAAAAACTCATCAATACCTTTCTGATCGAGAAGGAAGGCAGAGAATTGCCCATCACCTCCAAGGGGGAGCAACTGCTGAACTTGGTTCCAAAAGAGTTGAAATCGCCCGCGCTCACCGCTGTTTGGGAACAGAAGCTGGCCTTGATCGCAAAAGGGACGCTGAATAAGGACTCGTTCGTGGCAGATATGAAACGCTATGCCTCGGAAATCGTCAAAGAGATCAAAAACAGCGAGGCGGTGTTCAAGCATCAGAACCTGTCTGGGAAACGGTGTCCCACGTGTGGCAAGAATTTGCTTCTGGTCAAAGACAAACGGGGTAGCCTGTACCTCTGCGAAGATCGGGTGTGCGGTTACCGGGAACGGATTCTCAGCCCAAAAAAAGTGGCCTTCGAAGACCGGAAGACCGAAAAACAAGGCGGACTGTCCAAGAAAGAAATCCGACAATACCTGCAGTCGCAGGAGAAATCGGATAATCAGCCACACAACACCGCTCTGGCCGAAGCGCTTAAGCGATTCCAGGAGTCCGAAAAACCATAAAAATTTCCTATGACGGAGTTCACCTTTAGTTCTGCGGGACATTCCCAAGTGTATCCCCACACACGCGAGCCACGCACAGAAAGAAATATGATAAACTAACCTCGAAAGAGTCGTGTTCTGGATAATAAAAGGAGGGGGGCAGTATGGCTACGAAAAAAGTGTTGATCATCGGCGCCGGTATCGCCGGGCTATCGGCCGCGTCTTACCTGCAGCGAAATGGGTATTCCACAGAGATATTCGAGGCCCACTACCTTCCGGGAGGCCTTTGCACCGCCTGGAAGCGCGGACAGTATACGTTCGATTATTGTATTCATTGGTTGGTCGGCACGAATCCGGAAACCGGTTTCGATGTGCTGTGGAATGAATTGGGCGCTTTTCAAAATGAAGATGGCAGCAAAACCCAGATACGGAATTTCGATGAGTCTTCACGTGTGGAGCTTTCCGACGGGCAAATCGTCCGTTTTTACTCAAACGCGGACCGTCTGAAAGAAGAGCTGCTTCGCGTCGGCCCCGATGACGGTAAAGAAATCGAGCGGTTAACCAACGATTTAAAAACGCTGAGCCGCCTTATTCCGGTCGCGGATCCCGAAAAAAGAAGCGTTATGTATCGCTTAGCGGTGAATCTTCGGTACCTTTCAATTATGAGTCGATTTATGCGGCACCTGAAAACTCCTATGCAAGACTACGCGCGGAAATATCACAGTGAGGCCATACGGAAGGCTTTGCTCGCGGTGACCCCGGCGGAATGGTCTCTCGCGACGTTGACGATGGGGTTGGGCATGCAGCACAGCCAAGCCGCCGGATATCCCGTCGGAGGCTCCCTCAATCTAGCTCGGAATATCGAGCGGAAGTACCTCTCTCTGGGCGGTAAAATCCATTACCGTCACCCAGTGGAAAAAATCATCGTGAAAAACGGTCAGGCGGTCGGTTTGGCGTTAGCGAACGGGGATCAGGTGATGGGGGACGAAATCATCTCCGCAGCTGATGGGCACTCCACGCTGTTTCAAATGCTGGAGGGGAAATACCTCACAAAAACGCTGCAGAACGCCTACACACGCTTCCCTCTCTTTCCTTCCTCGGTTTTCATCGCGCTCGGAATCGCCCGGGATATGAAAGACGAGCCGAAACTGCTTTCTCTAGAGCTGGATTCGCCTCTCGAACTGCCGGATAAGAGCATGCACCCATTCCTCTCGGTGACCCTACGCCATTACGATCCGACACTCGCGCCTGCCGGAAAGACCTCCGCCTCCGTTTTATTGAACACTTGGAACGGCGAATTCTGGAAAGACCTCGCCGGCAAAGACCGACCCGCGTACAATGAGATGAAAAAGGAAATCGGAAACCAAGTGATTGGCCTTTTGGAAAAACGCTTTCCGGGAATACGCTCTGATATAGAGGAAATAGACGTCTCCACACCCTATACGGTCCAACGGTATACGCGCAATTGGCGCGGAAGCTACGAAGGGTTCGGACTGACTCCCGAAACTTTTATGACACGCTTCCCGAAAATGCTTCCGGGTTTGTCCCATTTTTCTATGATCGGCCAGTGGACGACCCCCGGTGGCGGCCTGCCACCCGCCGCGCTCGACGGCAGGAATATCGCGGCCAAAATCTGCAGAAAAGACGGGCGGCCTTTTATCGCATAACCCCGCCCACGCCTTTGGGGTTTTCTTCGAACACGCCGCCATAACAAAGAGCGGCGTGTTCGCAATTTCTACAGGGAACGGGCTCGCGCGCTGTCCGGCGCTCTCCGATGCCCAAGACGAAGGTCGTGGATTTCACCGGATGGATCATCGATCCCTTCGTCAAGCGCATTCCTGCTTGAGCGGCCCCGAGAAGCTCGAAGATGCGCTTCTGCGCGCCAAGCGAGAGGGGAGGGCAACCGGGCGCATATCGTGGCCCGAGTTCCCCTTCGATCTCGCCGCTCATTCGTTCCAGAAAGACCGAAAAGGCATCTCGGAGCATCAGGGTGCCGAGGCTGTCGGCTAACCATCCTTTGAGCGACTCTCCCTCTGCAAACGCCCGCGAAGCGGCGTCTTCCAACCCCGACCCTAAGGTGATCAAGCCGATCAGGAGGGAATAGTAGGCCTTCGCATACTCCGGGTTGAAAGGAAACGGAAGCCGGGGTTCGAGCCATAGCCCGCGCACGATCTCGAAATCGGTAGAAAGAACCGACTCCCCTTGAGCCTCCGCTTTTTGGATGCGAAAGACCGTAAACAGGGCGAGCGGGTTCGTTTCTATCGATAACAACGTGGGCCAGAGCGTCTCGATCTCTTTCGATATCTTTCTTTTGGAGTCGCTCGAGAGGCCAAGGACCCTTTCTACCCTCTCCACGGATGGGAAGGGGACCGTTAAAGTCAGCCGCTTCACGCTCACGTGAACTCGCCCAGCCTCATTGAACGCCCAAAGAGATCGGAAAACTCCGGATGACCTTCCAAACGCACGCTCCTCATCCTTTTCCGCAGGTTCTCCAACCGCTCGGTAGATTGTCGGCAGGCGAGCCACAATGATAGCCCTTTACAAGCGGCGTTCCCCACACAGGTGATTTTTGAAGGGTCGATGGGTGGCAACAACCCCGTCGCCACCGCGGCCCGACGATCCAACGCGTTACCGAAAGACCCCGAAAGAAAGACTCCTGCCAGGTCTTCCGGTCTCATCCCCGCGTTCTCCAGCAATATATCTATGCCGCAACGAATCGCTCCTTTGGCGAGTTGGAACTGCCGGACATCCCGCTGATCCAGGAACACCTCGTCTCCGCGTATACGCCAGCGAACCTGACCTCGCTCATCACGCCACAAGTCCTTCGGCGGATTCGCCAGCGATTCGGGTTTTTCGAAGGCGCCTCCGGGTTTCAATACCCGCTGTTGGAGTAGCCAGGCGATCAAAGAGATCAGTCCCGAACCGCAAAGGCCTTTAGGCGGCCCGTCTCCGATGACGGTGTATCGGATTTCACCATTTTCGGCGGTGTCGACGCCGGTTATCGCGCCTTCGACTCCGGGCATGCCGTGGGAAATGTTCATTCCTTCCAGCGCTGGACCCGCCGCGGTGGAGCAACAGAACACCTCGTTCCCTCGGTTCAGCATCATCTCTCCATTCGTTCCGATGTCGACCAAGAGGTATGGGCTTTGCTGTCGATCGAGCTCACACCACAGGGCGCCCGCCAACGCGTCCGATCCGACATAACCGGCCACGGACGGCAAGAAGACCACCGGCGTATGGGCTTCCAACGCATAGAAACCGGCCTCTATCGCGTTCGAAGACAATGTTTCGGTCGTGAACGCCCGAAACGGACGCTCACCCAAACGTTCGGGCAGTATCCCCCAAAACAATTGCTGCATGCAGGTGTTACCGACGAGCCCGACGCAGAGGATCCGCTCCGCCGATATCCGTTGGGTATCCTTTACTTCTTGTATCATCCCGTCGATCTTGGTCGTCAGCCGCGTTCTCAGCTCTTCCAAACCTCCTGGCGTTCGGGCATGGTTGATCCGCGCGATCACGTCGGTTCCGAACGGAATCTGAGGGTTCTTCGCGGTGAGCCCGCCTTTCCACTTGCCATTTGTGTCGAGGAGAAAGAGCGTTAACGTGGTCGTGCCAATATCGACAGCGATATAGTAATGGGGGTTTAGCGCTTCCGCCTCTGTGAGAAAGCCCCTGAGCTGGCCATCCAAGCGGATCTCGGTGAATCGAGGAAACCGAAGCAGATCGGGCAGCTTCCGAGAGAGGGAGGCAGCCAACACCGGAGAGAGGTCCTCTATAAAAAGCGACGACCGCGGCGCTTCCTGCCCGAGGTCTTGAAAAAGCCACTCCATATCGGAGGCGGCCTCCGTTTCCTCCGGCCACGTTCGTTCGAGCAGCTGAATCCGCGATTCGCACCCTTCTATCCTCTGCCGCTCGGATGCGCTGAAAGGCTCGGAGAGCGCGAAAGCGTCCGATTCCAGAGAATCGATCTCCAAAATCCGCAGATCGCCGCGCGCTTTCGCCCGGCAGGCCAAGCGAATTCCGCGTTCGAGCTCGCCTTCCCCTAAGATGGATTTCTCGGTGTCATCCGGTTCGCTCAGGGTCCCTTGGACACGGATTCTGCATTTCCCGCAACGCCCGGTTCCACCGCAAGCGGATTGCACGTAGACCCCGTGCCTTCGTAGGGTTTCGTAAAGCGTTTCCTCCGAACTCGTTTTGAAAAGGCGCGTTTTATAGAGGACATCGAAAGTCTTGTCCATAACGGATAGTACACCTAAAACTGGGGCGGTATGCGGGGATGGCGTTTCAACGCGCGCTTGATTCGCTCGAGCAGCTCTTCGCGAGCGGGGGTGACGCTTTCGAAGGTCACCTCTCCGTCGATGACGATCGCCGGGATTCCTTTCACATCGAAGGCCTTGATCATCGGGAGCGTCTGTTTTTCCATCAGGCTATGTTCGCGCCATACGATCGGCAAGTTCGGGAAATCCTCGATCAGCGCGCTGACCGCTTCGACCATATATTGACAGGCCGCGCAGCTCCTGGAATTTAGTGTGATGATATCGATCGTCAGGGTCGTTCGATTTTGGTAATCCGGCAGCTCGTAGGGCTCCATCCGCTCCTGAGGAAGTTTTGCGGACAAAGAGGCGATGAGGGCGCCCGTTTCGCGATAGCTCACAGCGTGAACCATTTCTCCGATCGCCGCCAGGTTTCGTTCCGGTGTCGCGTACAAGAGGTCGCATCCGGGGGCGAGGATGTGGCCCCTTCCTCCGGATTCGTAGATGCACTTTGCCGCGGAAAGCTGGCATTTCTCCGGTGAGCCCGAAAAGAGCACTTGAGCGAGGGGAATATTCCCCCCGAAAGAGATGCCCGCGGCCTTCGCGCAATCCCTGAGTTGCGCCAGAGGTACGTTCTCATCCACGAAAAGGCTATCCGGCTTGGTTTCGCTGATGACCGAAAGGTTCTTTCGGGCGTCTCCGCATACGAAGGAGGCGGAAAGGCTGCCCATACTTCGGATGCGTTCAAACAGACGCTGGTACGGATCGAGTAAAAACCGCTTGAACGTTCGCGGGGCGATCTGGGAGATCATCGGGTCGACGACCGCGATCAATTCCACGCCTTTCTCCGCATACAGGCTCGCCATGATCTCTGCAACCTCTATACAAAATGCGATCACCACCTCGACCGCGTCGGGTTCGAGGATCATCTGAGTCAACAGCTCGGTGCCCTTCAAATGAGTGGCCAGCGTCAATGGCCCCGTGATCAACCCCAGAAGCGCGACCTCGGGGTGTTTGGCTTTTAGACGATCCACCGTTTTCATAATGAGCGGGATCCGTCCGCTGCGCGCTGTCGGCAGGGGCAAGCGTTCGAAAGACCTGTTCTCCAAAGGGTGAGAGATCACGCATGGGGGGCCGTCCGCCGCCCATCGCAGATCGCATCCCAAGATCTCCGCCTCGAGCTGGAGATCGAAGACGATCGGAATGCCGTCGGGTTGGTAACGAATAATCGCCTCCCGAAGGCCCTTATATAGCGTTTCGTCCGAACGCAGATAGCTTCTCGCGTTCTCGCCGATCAGGTATCCCCCGTGCACCCCCACAAACGGGACCCAAGGGGTGCGCTCTGCTTTTTTGCCCTGAAGAGTCTGTATCAAAACCTCTTTCATCGCGCTCACGTTCCCGTTTCCTCGAGATCGATCCGTCGGACCAAGCTCACCGCGTCCGTCGCATCGGCGGCGTATCCATCCGCGCCGATCTCATTCGCAAAGGGTTGTGATAAGGGGGCCCCTCCTACCAACACTTTTACGTCATCGCGCAGCCCTGCCGCCTGCAGCGCTTGAATCACGGCAGGGATGTGGAGCATCGTGCTGGTCAATAGCGCCGAAATGGCGAGGTAATCGGGTTTTTCCTGACGAACCGCTTCCACGAACCGTTCTGGTGTGACATCGACCCCGAGGTCGACGATCGTGTATCCGGCGCCCTTCCACATCATACTCACCAAGTTTTTCCCGATGTCGTGAAGGTCTCCCTCGACCGTCCCTATCACGATCTTGCCTCTACGCGGCACATCGCCCTGAATGAGAAGCGGCTCTATAAGGTTCAGTGTCGCGTTCATCGCTTTGGCGGCCACGAGGACCTCAGGCACATAGTATTCTCCTTCTTTAAACAGCCGCCCCACTTCGTCCATCCCCGGAATCAGCGCCTGATTCAAGATATCTGCGGCGCCAACACCCTGATTCAGCAGCAGGTGCGTTGTCTCTTCGGCTTTTTTTGGTTCCACGTTTATAATCGCGTTCTTCAATTCTTCGAGAAGCGTCATACGCGTCCTCCTTCCTGTTTTTCCCAATCAAAAGCGGCTTGCAGCATCGCCAGATAGTTCTCATCCGGAATATAGTCCGGAACGGAATTACCGCTTCCCAACGCATATCCCCCTAAGGCCGCCGCTCGGCGTAACATCCGCGTGGATCGTTCGTACACCGCTTCGGCGCTCTCTCGAGCCAGGAACCCCACATCTATCCCCCCAAGGACCGCGAGCCGCCCTTTCAACGCGTCATAGGCCTTCTCCACCGGAGTGATCCCGTCCTCGTAAGAGTGCCTGGCGTCAAACCCCATATCGAAAATGTCCTCGAGGATCGCGTCGTACTTACCGCAGGAGTGTAGGATCGCGCACTTGCCGTAATCGTGGGCCATAGCGACGATACGCTTGTACCACGGAAAGACGTGTTGGCGCAAGTCCCTCGGGGAGATCAGCGTGTGGGTGTTAAATCCCCAGTCGTCGTTGAGGATCACGGCACCCACTTCGGGATAGGGCAGACAGGCCTGAAAGTAGGACAGGATCCTCTTCCCCACCTCGGCGAAGATCTCCGAAACCAGGGTTTTGTCTTCGTAAAGCATCAGGCACAGGCGTTCGTAGCCGACGATGCCGATCACGTTTTCCAAAATGCCATCGTGAGAAAATGGGATGAGCTTCGCTTTCGGATGCAGGTAAGCGGCGGCTTCGGTGATGATGGAAAAATCGCAGTTCGCTATTTCCGGCCATGTGTAGTTTTCGAAGGACCTGCGATCGACGATCACGCTTCCTTCGTTCAGAGACTTCGTCTGCGCGTGGCTGACAAAGTGGGTTTTGCGCTCGAAACTCAAACCGCGCACGATAATCGGAGCGAAATCGTATCCCCCCGAGTCGAAGGCTTTGATCGTCGTCACGACACGGTCGAACTCCGTGTCAGTCCGATACTCCGCCCCCGTCAGTTTCTTTTCTTTGTGTTCTCCGATCAAAAACTCAAATAACACCGCCCTCGGGGGCGCTTTCTTTTGCAGAACCAACCTCAGGTTTTCAAAGTCGGGTTCGCGATCCGCTCTTCGAAACATCATTCTGTCTCCTTCGAAAGGGTAACCGGTCGCGAAAGCCTTCCGCAACCGGTTCGCCCTGGTTATTGGGATACGCTCGTCACGTGTGTAGCGGCGTCATAGGTTAACGTGTAGACGGTCTCCCGATCGGGTTTTAGGAAACTGGCTTGACCGAACCCCGCTGGAGCGCCGTCCAGCTTGTACTGCTCCTCCACACCCCATCGTTTCCCCCATTGATCGTCGTAAAACTTTTTGGATAAGGCGACGAGGATCATATACCCCTCTCCCTCACCCTTATACGCGGGCAAGGTCAAGGTAAGGCGGTACTTTCCCACATCTTCGGTCTTTTGAAAGACGAGGGCGTTTTCTCCGAAGACAACCCACCCGTTGAAGTCCCCGTACACCGTCGGCCCCGGAAGCGCGACGATCTCTCCTGCGAAAACGGGGCTGACTTCCGTGACTTTCGTTTTTGGATCAAACGTGAACACGTAGGTGGTTTCTTCCGCCGGTTTCAGGTAACTGACCTTCCCCATTCCCCCCGCCGTCCCGTCGAACACGTATTGCTCGTAAGCGCCGAAAATGGTCCAAGCGGGTTCGAACCGTGTGGAAAGCACCGTCGCCATCATGTATCCGTCGCCTTCCCCTGTGAAGGCTGGGAGGGTATAGAACCCGTGATAGGTCCCGTCCCCGTAGATATCGGCCAATTCGAGCGCCTCTCCGTCTTTCATACTCCAATCGGAGCCTCTGCCCATCGCGCTGTTAAAACTGCCGTATATACGCGGCGTGGGAAACACCTGGATCGCGTTGTCATAGATCGTTTTGGTATTCGAGTCGAAAAGGATCGTGAGCACGGTGTTCTCTTTGATGTAAATAGAGCCCAGCCCGGCCACCTGACCGTCGGGTGTGATCATAACCGGAGCGGGCTGGAAGGCATAGTGGTCCGTTCCCCAGGATCCGCTCGCACTCCACGTGCCATCGGTAACCTTGTAATAGTGCCCGTCATACATAGGGTCTCGATTGTCCTCATTGAAGTCAATCGTGATAGTATACCATCCGTCTCGTCCGGGGATCGGCATTAACTCCAACCCTCCATCTTTTGGTACCTGATACCCGTTTGCGCTGGTCCCGAGAAAATATCGCGGACTCGCAGCGAACATAAACACGGCGTTTACCAACAACACGATCACAATCATTGCTTTAAACCATCGATAATGCGTCATTGTTCTTCCCTCCCTTTTATTGTAGGCGAAAAAGATTACGTATGTTCTTCAAACAAGGCGAAAGACCGCCCAGGCACAATCACACCGTTCCATTCGGTTTGCGCCCGCCCAAAGAGAAGCGTCGGTTTCCTGTCCACCTGTATCCGGTTCGTCGGAAGCGTGTCGAAGTTGGCCACAGCCAGGAAGCGCTTATCGCGCAGGACTCGCGCGAAAGCCAGCGCCCGGTCGGATAAGGCGAACGGAATCAGTTTCCCTTTCTTCAACACGTCGGATTGAGCGCGTATTCTCCCAAGGGCCGCGATTCTGTCACGGAAGGATGGGTTATAGTCCCACTGCATCGCCCGTCGGTTGTCGGGGTCCTCACCCCCGTCCATCGCCCTTTCGTCGCCGTAATAGATCAAAGGCATCCCGGAAAAACACAACATCGTCATCAGCATCAGCTCGTGGATCGTCTCATCCCCGACGAAACGGCGGTTCCGCACGGTGTCGTGGCTGCCGACGAGATTGACGAGATAATCGTGAATCGGAGTTTTGTAGAGCATCGCGTTCGCGCTCATCCTCTGCCAAAAACGGTTCGCATCGATCTCTCCGCGCGCGAAGTTCCGCAACCACTTCATAAACGGGTAGTTGGTCACCGTATCCATCTCGTCGCCCAACAGCCAACGGCCGGCCTGATTCCAGATTTCGCCGATGATCAGTAGGTCGTTCTTCACACGCCGAAGCCTACGGCGAAAGGCTTTCCAAAGGGCATGGGAGACTTCGTCCGCCACATCCAATCGCCAACCGTCGATCCCCAGCCTTTTCGTCCAGTCTTCGGCGATCCCGACAAGATAGTCGATCACATCAGGGTGATCCGTATTGAAGCGGGGCATGGAGGGGATCAATCCGCCAAAGCTGTCGTAGTCTCGTGTCCGGTCCTCTATGGGAAAACGATGGATCGTGAACCACTCCGCATACTGAGATTGGCTTTGGTTCCTTAAAACATCCTGGAAGAATACGTGTTGATCGCTGCAATGATTAAAAACCGCGTCTAAAACGATCCGCATCCCTTTGGCGTGCGCGGCTTGAACGAGAGCCACGAGCCCCTCTTCTCCACCGTAAATGGACTCCACTTTCGTGTAATCGATCACATCGTACTTGTGGTAGCTTCCGGATAGAAATAGCGGGCTGAGATAGAGGATTCTGACCCCCATCTCCGCCAGGTAGTCGAGTTTTTTTATGATTCCAGCGAAATCTCCCCCGTAATAGGTGTTTCTGTCCGGTAAGGCGTCGAAGGGCTTCACTTCGGGGGGGTTGTTTCGAGGATCACCGTCGAAAAAACGGTCGATCCACACCTGGTAGATGATCTCCCCTCGAGCCCATTCTGGAAGATCCAAGAGGTCGCATCCGTTGATGTAGGGATAGAAAAAGGAGTCGGTCTCCTCAGGATCATTCAAAAACCCCGACGCGCAAAAATACGTGACCTCCCGCCCATCATCCAATTTGAAGTAGTATTTGAACCGTTTTTCACTGAGGGCGATCTCCGTTTCAAACCAATCGCTATCCTCGCTTCGGCCCACGAGCGCCATGTCCTTTTCATAGGGAAGGGAATGGTGATCGTAGATGTTTTTGTATAGCACCACAGCCTTTCGGATATCTCTTCGGGCTGTCTTGAGCCGGACAACCAGGGTGTCGGGACGCGTCGGATAGGCGTATACGTGCTCGGGAAGATGAAAGACCGCGCTTCGGTTTATGATTTCACACTCCCTTCCGTGAGTCCTCCGATGAAGTATTTTTGCAAGCTGTAGAAGATGATGAGCATCGGCGCGCTTCCGATGATCGCGCCCGCGCAATACAGGCTCCAATTGGTTCCATACTGCCCCACGATCATGCTCTGAAGCCCCACCGCCAACGGCATACGATCCAGGCCCTGCGTCATCACCGTGCTGGAAAGCACGTATTCGTTATACGCGATGACGAAGCTTTGAATGGCCACGATCATCATCATCGGCTTGGCAAGCGGAAGGTTGATTTTCCACAGTATGGTCAACCGGGAAGCCCCGTCGATTTTGGCCGCTTCATCGATGTCCATCGGGATGGTATCGAAGTACCCTTTGGCAACGAGGATCAACCCGGTGGAAGCCAACACCGCATTCACGACGATCAACCCGGCCATACGATTCAAAAGTCCCATCGCGGCAAAAATCCGAAAGATCGAAACCATCGCCAGGGTAAGCGGGAAGACTTGGATCAGTAGGATGGCGCGAAAGAGGTGTTCGCGTCCGTAAAACCGCAGGCGAGAAAGGGCATAGACGGAGATAGACACCAGCACGACGGCGACCCCCACGGTCGCTACCGCAATGAGAAAGGAATTGAGCATCCATCTGAGAAAATGGGTTTCGCTCAGCAAAAGGGAAAAATGACGCAACGTGAAGGAGCGAGGGACCGCGACTCCGGTTCCAACCACGTTTTCACCGAAAGCGATCAACGCGATGTGCACGAACGGCGTCAGCGTCACAATGGCTAACAGGATTAGAAGAAAGTGAATAACCCCCGCCCTTAGCCTCTCTTTCCGCTTCATCGCCAACCTCCCTCCACGAGTTTTTCCGTCAGGCGCGCGTAGCGGCCTTCCTCAAGATCATCGTTCCCAACGCCAACCCGCCCACGAAGAGAAAGATGATGACGGAATAGGAGGCGGCCAACGCGTACCGTTTCGTATTGAAGGCGGTGTTGAAGACATAGGTGATCAATAGATCGGTGGCGCCCGGGGCACCAAGTGTGTCGCCCGCCGGTCCCCCTTGTGTCAACAGATAAACGCCGAACTGGTTGAATTGCATAACTAAACCCATGATCAGCATGGGTAGCATCGCCCGAAACACCCAGGGAAGGGTGATCCCGGTGAATACACGGTAGGCATTGGCCCCTTCGATCCGCGCCACATCGTAGAAGCTCTGAGGGATCGTTTTCAATAGTCCCTGGACGATCACCATGAAGTACGGGAAAGAGAACCAAGTCATCACCAACACGACGCTGACCCTCGCCCATATGGGATGAGAGAGCCAGGGAACGGCCGGTAGACCGAAAGCGCCAAGCAGCTGGTTGACCAATCCGCCCTCGGTTTCGAGCAGCCCCTGCCACATCAGCAGGGTGATGACCGCCGGGATCACCCAGGGCAGGATGAAGATCACCCGGTAAACCCTCGAAAGAGAAAAACGGATCCGTTCGAGGAGCGTGGCGAAAAGGGTGGCGAGCAGGAACGAAAGGCCGATCACCGACACTGCGAAGCCTATCGTCCAGAGCGTTAATGAGACAAGCCCCGCGATTTGCGCCGTGAAAAGGTAGCGGTAGTTGGTCAGACCAACCACGCGATAATCGCGCAGGTTGATCCCGCTGTAATCGGTGAGTGAAAGGTAGACGTTGTGCCCGATTGGATAGAGATAGAAGAAGGCCACCAAAAGGATCAACGGGGTCAGCAACAACCAGGCGAGCAGGGTCTCTTTCTTGCTCGGTCGTTCACGATACCGCGATCGAGGCCTTTTCCGTCGAATAAAAAGCCAGAGGCCAACTCCGCCCGAGAAGGCGCAGAGAACCCAAACCCAAAGCCAGTCGGGAAGCAGTAGGGGATCGGCCCTTTCGTTCATGGCCGCCACATCCGCGCGGATTCTGTCAGCCAGCATGCACAGATGTTGCTCCGGATCGACTTCCCGCTCCTTTTGGTCTCCGAAGAAGATCGTACGGAAGGCGGTTGGGGTGTAGTTGTACCAGATTGGGCCTTCCGGAATGTTCGGGAAAGGCTCGCTCTGTTTACCGATCTGACATAAGGAGGAGAGTATCTCATCGGATTGGATATAGGTGCTCGACATCACCGCGATGTTGGCGGGGTTGCGTTCTCCGGTTTTTTGCGGGCCTCTGTTTCCGGACTCGATCAAACGCTGTTGGTTCTCATCCCGCGACATATAGTTCAAAAACGCCCACGCTGCCTCCGGTTGAAGTGAGAAACGGTTGATCACGAATCCCTGCACCGTGGACAAGGGCCGGGAAACAGAACCGTCACGGTGTCGGGGGAGCGGCGCGATTCCGTAGTCGACGCCCATATTCTGATAGATCTGAGCATTCCATAGACCGTATAGGATCATGGCGACCTTTCCACAGGCGAAGTCGTGGGAGATGTGACTTTCGGTGTGGTTAGGGTTCGAAATGGTCAGGTTTTCGTTCATCGCGCACTTCATCCGCTCAACATACCCCAGCATAGATTGGCAGTCTAGCCCAATGTCGTAAGCGTTGTAGGAGCCGTTTGGCAAGGTCCCGTAGTAGTATCCTCCGTATTCACGGATGATCGGATAATTGAACCACATATCCTTGGGGTTCAGGCGCGCGCCGTATTGGATCACCTTTTTCTCCGCGTTCGTTTTGGTGAGGGCGCACGCGGTTTCGAAAAAGTCCTCCCACGTCTTCGGAAGGTCGCTCGGTGCGATTAGCGCTTTGTTGTAGACTAGCCCCGATGTGTCCACGGAGTAACCGATCCCGTAGACGTTCCCTTGATAGGAGAAGGCGGTGAAAGCCACCTCGGCGAACCGCCCGCGGAGGTCTTGGCCGATCTTCAGGGGGAGCAGATACCCCGAGGCGACGAGTCCCCCGATATCGGGCGCCTGCATGAAGATCACGTCCGGTCTATCCGACAGCTCGGCGTTGTTGACAAGATCGGCGGGAGCGTCGAAAACGCTTCGACGACTGATGATTTCCACCGGAATCCCGGTTTCAGAAGTGAACTCCCGGGCGATCGCCCGCAAGGTCTCGTTTTCCGCTTCGATATGGCTAAACCATACCCGCACCGGTTCGGAGGCGAAGGCGACGGAAGGGAGCCATAAAAACGCAATACACGCAAGAAAAACGGAAAGAGAAAGCGTCCAAACCTTGTTCGTATCGATCACCCCCGCTTCTCTCAGGCGTCCTCGAAAAGACGGTTGAACCGGTCTGCCAGAAGCTCGCCCTCCCGCGTGTCTTTCACGGGAAGGCAGATAGAAAAATTCCCTCTTTTCAGGATGTCCGCGTTCGCTTCGATCTCCTGGAAAGAGTCGCAATCGATCGCCAGACAAACGCCGTCCGCGTCGGCCACCAAACGCTCGAGATGCTCGATGGGGCGGGGCTGGTTTGGGTCGGTAGCGAGCCACAGGTTCACCACGTGGCGCAGGGAACAGATCTCTTTAACCAGGTACATCGCTCGGGAATGACTGTGCATATGCCCTCTTCCGAAATGATCGATCACCCTCTGGGTATGAGGAGCGCAGAGGGTTCGATACAGTTTACCGGAGATCATGCAGGCAATGTCTTCCGACATATTGATGTTCCCGCTCAGGTACCAGAACCCGTAAGGGGTGTGCCCCAATTCGCGGTCTACTAAGGAGTAGATATCTTCGGCGAAGCGGATCGTCGCGGTCGCGCAGAAGTCCAGCAGCTCGGAAAGGCCGTCACGGTCCTCGTAAAAGTCCGTGTATATGGCTTCCCCACGTAGCGCGGCGGCTAAATCAAGCGGCGAGAAGAATCCGCGCGTGAAAGGTATTCCGCTTTCTCGGAGACGGATGAGCAATGCTTCCGTAATTCGAAGGAAACGTCCGTACCACGGACTCGAGCCGATCGCGGGCAAAGTTTTAACATCTCGAAGGCTGTTCAGTACGGGTTTTGACCAGCTCGTGTCTCTTTGGAAATGGATTTCTCCCGCGACGAAAGCGGAATAGTCGCCTATCCCTAAAAGGGGCGTGACGGCCGGAATCATATTGTCATCGATTCGGGTTCTCGCGTCGAAAGAAGCGGCGTACATTTCACATAACGCGTTCGCGTAGGCATCAATATCCGTTTCATAGTCGAAGGCGGTCAGGTCGAACTCCGAGTATAGCGCAACATCCGAAGGAGGCAGCGCGCGGAAGGTCACGTGACCTCCTTTACGATTGTAGGCGCTATCGTAGGTCTTCGACAGGGTTGTAAGGGTTTTCGACAGATCTGGTTTGTACTCAGAGAGCGCTTTAAACATCCTCTTCCTCCTTAACGGCGTCGGTTATTCATCCAACCGTTTCGGGATATCCGTGTACATCGCAATATCCGTAAAAAAACGGTCGACTTCGCAGGTGTAGTCGCTGACGCGAGATACCCCTTCCAAGTAGCCGAAGTGGCTGAGCGTACGGTGTAGGATCAAATCCATCAGCATCTGATCGATGGCCATTTCCATAAGCATAGGGTTCTCGGTGGAAATCCCGATCTCTTCGATGCTCTCGTTGCCTTCGCCCATAATCAGGAGTTGACGATCAAAAACCCCCGTGATACGTCGATTCGGGAATTTACGGTGGGCGTCTTCCAGATCGTAGGTGTACTGTACACCGAAATCGAACGGGAGCTTGCAGAAGGAAAAGATGTATAACTTCACGCCGCGTTGATGGGCCGCTTTCAATTGCTCCGCGATCAATCGGGCTTCTTGTGCCCAGGTGGACAGATAGATCACTTCTCGGGTTTGATCGATCGCTTTCTTAAAAGCAGAAATCATATCCGCTTTTCCGGAAAGGTTAAAGACGAAGTTTTCGCGATGTGAGGCGCTTGTTAACGATTCTAACTCTTTTTCTAACGCGTCGAGTTTTCCCGAACACTCCTCTCTCGCCGCGCGGACGAAGTCTTTGTAGTCAACGGCAGCGTAGCGCTTTGGGCTGCCCTCGATCACCTGCACGCACTTCTTGCGTTCGAGGCGTTTCAGAACATCATAGACCATCGTTCGTGTCACATTGGCCGTCTTCGCCACCTCATACCCGGTCATCGGGCTTTTCTTGAGTAGCGCGATGAAACATTTGGCTTCATTCTGTGACAATCCCATCTCTTCGAGTAAACGCGCCTCTTTCATCGGATCCCTCCGAACTAAGAGTAGTAGTGATAGTCCTTACAACTATTCTATCATATGGATTGGGCTCTGTCAAGCCTTTTTTCTCACGAAAACCACACTCTCCCTCTTTATTAGTGTATAATACCCGTGAAATGATTTCCCGTAGGGAGGACAAGGATGGAGAAGTTTTATAACCCCCACGATAGGTTTTTCAAAGAAGTACTGGGGAATGTCGCGAATACCCAAGCGTTCTTAGAGACCTATCTTCCCCCTGAAGTCTTACAGACTATCGATGTCGGCGCGATACAGGCGGAAAAGGACAGCTTCATAGAACAAGACCTGAAGGAGTTCTACGCGGATTTGTTGTTTCGGGCTACTATTCGAAACCGAGAAGCCTATGTCTACATTCTACTGGAACACAAGAGCTATAGCGACTATAACGTAGGTGTACAGCTGCTCAGGTATATGTCTGCGATATGGGACAAAGAGATAAAGAAACAAAAGAACAGACGACTACCGCTGATCTTACCGATAGTACTGTACCAAGGGAAAGAGAAATGGGGAGTGTCCACGCAGTTTGCGGACAGGATCGAAGGGGTCGAAACGATGGAAGGGTCTTTGAAAAAAGCTATTCCCCACTTTGAGTATTACCTATACGATTTTTCGTCAAATAGTGGAGAGGAGATCAAAGGGCCGGACGATCTACGCCTGTATCTGGAGACGATCAGGATGGCCTCGATCAAGGATCCGGAAAAGTTCAATGAAGCGTACATAAGAATTACCACTGTCTTCGTCACGCGGGGAGAAACGGAGATAAGCGATCAGCTTTATGAGACCTTTATTCACTATATCTTCTATTTGATCGCACGAGAGGATTTCTTGAGACTGATACAACTGACGAGAACGGTATCGGTAGAAAGGAGTGAAAGGATGCAAACGATAGCGGAATGGCTTAAGCAAGAAGGAATAGAGAAGGGATTAATAAAAGGCCGAGAAGAAGGCCGGGAAGAACTTCTTTGGAAGTTGATCACCAAAAAATTCCCACAATTACCTTCAAGGTACTACGAAAAGTTGAAAGCGCTCACGATAGACCAACTAGATACCTTGGGCTTGGACCTGATAGATATGCGGAGCGAGGAGGAGCTGAAAAGGCATCTTCCGATGTGAAAAATTTAGAAGACCGAACAGGGAGCGCCTTGGGAACGCCGTTGGCGTTCCCAGAGCCTTCCCAGAGAGACAGGCCGACTGGAAGTCAGCCCCACGAGTTATCCCCAATCTTTCCTCTGTGTCCTCCGTGCCCTCCGTGTGAACCCGTGTTTTCTGGGAACGCCGGACTTGAGTCCGGCAGGTTTTTTTTTTCTGGGAGAATCCTATCCCTTGCCGGTTTTTCCTCTGTGCCCTCCGTGCCCTCTGTGCGAACCCGTTTTTAATCTTTGGAACGAACGAAAACCGGGGTATCGCGCCTGGGAACGCCGGACTTTAGTACGTCCAGATAAGGCGGAAATGTTCAGCAGGAAGAAAGCAAGCCTGCCGGGGAAAAAGTCAGGACCCCGTAGCTTGGACAGCAGGCAGGGAGGAAACGAACTGTCT